>Ga0074045_10000733_pt1 | contig 32063 bp, 30 predicted proteins | sample BogForMeECP23OM2_FD_94442 | JGI IMG/M metagenome (GOLD analysis project Ga0074045, IMG submission 94442) | Bog forest soil microbial communities from Calvert Island, British Columbia, Canada - Bog Forest MetaG ECP23OM2 | ecosystem: Environmental > Terrestrial > Soil > Wetlands ...
ACGCAAAAAATCAGTGAATGAGGTGAGCTTAATGGATAAAAGGGACTTCCTCTCCTCTTTGCCCTCAGTTGATGAGTTGCTGAAATCGCAAAATGGTCTGGAGTGGCAACGGCTTTACCCCCGGCCTTTCGTCCTTCAGGCTATCAGAGAAACCATTCAGCAGCATAGGGATACAATTCTCAGAGGCGAGGGCGTGGAAACATCCTTGGAAGAATTGAGTGCCGAGATCGAGAAAAAGGCTGAAAAACTTTCTGTATTTAGTCTTAGGTCGCTTATCAATGCCACAGGGGTGGTGATTCATACCAACCTTGGGAGGGCCGTCTTGTCAGAAAAGGTCTTGGAACATGTGATGGAAATTGCCTGTGGTTACTCCAATCTCGAATATGACATCGCAAATGGCAAAAGGGGCAAAAGATATTCCCATGTCCAGAAATTGTTAAGAGAGATCACCGGTGCTGAGGACAGCCTCATTGTAAATAATAATGCTGCCGCGGTCTTCGTCTGCTTAAATACTCTTGCAATGGGGCGAGAGGTCATTGTTTCGCGGGGTGAACTTGTTGAAATCGGGGGCTCATTCAGGATTCCTGATGTCATGAGCAGCAGCGGAGCTTTACTGAGAGAGGTGGGCACTACAAACAAGACCCATGTACGTGACTATGAAGGTGCCATTAATGAGAAGACTGCCTTGTTGCTGAAGGTCCATCAGTCAAACTTCAGGATGGTCGGGTTCACCAGGTTACTTTCTGCCGATGAACTGGTGACCATCGGCAAGAAACATAACCTACCAGTGATGTTCGATCTGGGAAGTGGATGCCTCATTGATTTCAGGCCCTATGGAATTCAAATAGAGCCGACAGTTCAGGAAATGGTGAAGGCCGGCCTAGATATAGTTACCTTTAGTGGTGACAAGCTTCTTGGTGGCCCACAGGGTGGGGTCATCGTGGGCAAGGCTGAGATCATTGAAAAGATAGCGAAAAACCCTCTTATGCGGGCAATCAGAGTAGATAAGATGACGCTGGCAGCCTTTGAGGCAACCCTCATGCAGTATCTTGATGAGGACAAAGCCAAAAGCAGCATTCCTACTCTGACGATGCTTTTTCAGGAAGTCGATGAAATAAGGAACAGGGCAAAAAAAATAGTCATACTCCTGAAGAGGAGACTTGGCATTTTGTATGAGGAAAAAGCAGGCATTTCGGTTATTGAAGACACGTCTCAGTCGGGCGGAGGAGCGTTCTCTGAAATTGAGTTCCAGACCTATGCTGTTGCAGTTCAACCTCTGCATCTGTCAGTCGATACACTTGCAGAGAGGTTGAGACACAACAGGCCGCCTATAATCGCCCGCATAAAAGAAGATACACTCCTTCTTGACGCAAGGACAGTGAGGAACTGGGAAATCAATACCTTGGTAAAAGGTGTTACAGCGGCGTTGGGGTGATGCGACCCATTGCGGTCTGTAAAAGAACCTTTTGAGTACTGCTATCCTATGAAGATCATGACTATCCGCGAACAGACAGAAGGAATAGAAGGGAGAATCCTTCATCCAGGTGCATGCCTCAGTTCTAAGAGTAAAGGCAGAGTTAGGGCTGAAAAGGACGATGATATAAGGACGTGTTTTCAGAGGGATAGGGATAGGATTATCCATTCAAAGTCCTTCAGACGGTTGAAACACAAGACACAGGTTTTTCTCGCACCAAGGGGGGATCACTACAGGACAAGGCTTACCCATGTGCTTGAAGTGTCACAGATAGCAAGGACAATCGCGCGCGCGTTGCGACTAAATGAAGATCTTGTTGAGGCCATTGCACTCGGCCATGACTTGGGGCATACGCCTTTCGGGCATGCGGGAGAAGCGATATTGCGTGAGATCCACCCGGGCGGTTTTGACCATTTCAAGCAGAGCCTTAGAGTTGTGGATTTTATCGAAAAAGACGGGCAGGGCCTTAACCTGACCCATGAAGTCCGTGATGGCATCATCAAGCATTCAAAGGGAAAGGGACTGATCGTATCGGATAGCGCGAAAAATCGGCCGTTGACCCTTGAGGGTATGGTAGTGCGCATATCTGATATCATCGCCTACGTGAATCATGACCTTGACGATGCCCTCAGGGCTGGTGTCATCAAAAAGTCGGAAATACCAAAAGAGATCATCAGGACGCTAGGAGACACGCATGCGAAGCGAATAGATACACTGGTAAGAGACGTCATAAAGGTAACCCTTTGCGGGGAGCATGAAGTTATCAGCATGAGTGATGACATATCGCAACTTGTGTATGCGCTGAGGGATTTTCTCTATGAACGGGTTTATGAGAGTGAACAAATTCTGAACGAATTCAACAAGGGTAAGGGCATTTTAAGGGCTCTTTATGAATACTACCTTAGACATATTGATCAAATCTCTAATGGTGCCTTAGCAGGGGACAAGACCGATAAGCACAGGTTGGTTTGTGATTTTATCGCCGGCATGACTGATGGATTTGCCCTCATGACCTATGAAAGTCTTTTCCTGCCTGAGCAGTGGACAGTCCTCTAATGTTCCACGTGGAACATTCTTCAGGCATTACATTTTACGATTTGCCTTGTCACATCCAGTATTCAGGGTACCGTCTAGTGGCTGAAAGGTTATTGACAATAAGAGCAACAAACAAGAGGATAAGCGCGCCAAGGCCGGCTGGCACAAAGGCATAGAGAAATCCGAGATTATGTATCTTTTGTCCGCCAATGACAGCAATCAGCGCAGTTGCACCCCCGGGGGGGTGGAGCGTTTTTGTTATAAACATAGCGGCAATGCAGAGCGAGACCGCTAGGGCCGCCGAGAGCCACATTGTCCCGCCGAACAACTGATAGCATGCAACGCCAATAAGACCTGAGATGACATGGCCACCGATAAGATTGCGTGGCTGTGCAAGAGGGCTCTTAATTGCTCCGAACACGAGGACTGCAGAAGCTCCAAAGGATCCTATTAAAAAGACAAGGTCCCTTGGTTCAAAATAGGTCGAGGAAATATAACTGCAGAGACCTATTCCGATTGCGGAGCCGAGCCACGACCAAAAGACTTCTCGAAGGTTAACACCGGGAGGGCTTTTTGCATAACCCTTCATTTTCAACAGATATTCCCTGAAACTCATTTTTTCCCCATCATACCGACTATGTCCGCCCTGGAAATAATCCCTATGAGCTTGCCTTCATCATCCACCACAGGTAGTCTCTTGATCTTCTTTTCATCGAGGATTTGTGCGGCTTCTCTTGTGTCCTCATCAGGGCGGATGGTTATCGCCGGGGATGTCATGATAGCCTTAACCTTGCTCCCATGTTTGCATTTTGGAGGCGCCTCACCGACCAGCAACTTAAAGACATCCGCAAAAGTATGTTTTCTCTCCTTACAGCCCATTGCAAGTATGTCAGCCTCCGTGATGATGCCGATGACATGGTTTCCTGCGTCCACCACAGGCAGACCGCTCACCCTGTGTTTAGAAAGGAGCTCAGCGACTGCGTCAAGGTTCAAATCGCTTTCTACCGCTACCACGTTTCTTGTCATCACGTCTTTCACAGGAATTTTCTTCAAAAGCCTTTCTTTTGCATGCCTGAGGGCAATTGCAAAAATCTTCGTAAGGTCTTCCTCAGTGATGTCGATGTAAGTCCCTAATTCTGTGAGCGCAGCCCTGAGATCCTCTGTGGAAATCTCATTTTCTGCGTTATCCATGGCATTCCCCTCAGCAAATATTGTCATAAAAAAATTTCATGCTTCGTTCCTGACTTCTAACAGCGAGCAAGGTATTCACAAAAAATCATAGTATAGGGAAGATTTTATGGTGAGACGCGGATTGAAGTCAAATAAACAGATTAATCCTAGACTCTATTCGAAGGTGAAGTCTATGGTAACATAAAAAGAATGGAGATAATCTGACGAAGGGCAATGAGGATGGCATGGATATTACAGTTTTAGACGAGAAATTATTTTTTCTGATTAATCACGGAACTTCAAATAATTTTTTCAACATACTCATGCCTGCATTGTCTGCAAAGGGATACCTCCTGATGGTCCCCTATGTTGGTTACCAACTCTGGAAGGGCTACAAAGACAAAGATGGCTATCTCCAGAAGATCTTTTGGGCAATGGGCATAGCCTTTTTTTCTTTTTTGTTGTCCGACTGGATAGGCCAAGAGATGAAAAATTCCATACAAAGGGTAAGGCCTTGCAAGGTTCTTGAGGGAGTTAGGTTGCTTGCCGGTTGCACAACATCAGGTTCAATGCCTTCTAATCATGCATTCAATTCTTTTGCATATGCGATGTCATTTTTCTATTTCACCAAAGGCCACATTTCTGTTCCCTGGCGTCTTTATCCTTTACTCCTTGCAAGTTTCGTTGCCTTATCACGGGTCTATGTTGGCGTCCATTACCCTACTGACATCGCGGCTGGCGCCCTATTGGGCTGTGGTGTGTCCCTTGCCCTGATCTATTCGCATAAGGTCGTCATAACAAATTATAGAATTCGACCTCACGAAACAGTCCTTTTCATTGCACTCATGGCATTAAGTCTCTTCAGAATCTACTATATACTGCATGGTCCGTTAGACCTCAGTCCTGATGAGGCCCACTACTGGGAATGGTCTAGGAGACTGGATCTTAGCTACTATTCAAAGGGACCCATGATTGCCTATCTTATTTATTTAGGGACATTATTGTTTGGGGATACTGTTTTCGGAATACGAGTAATGGCGGTCATTTTTTCAGCACTTAGCAGTATTTACTTGTTCAAACTTGGCAAACTAATGTACAAGGAAGAGAGTGTGGGATTGTACTCGGCCCTTCTGTTACCGATTATTCCCCTCTTTGGTGCTTTTGGGATAATTTTCACCATCGATTCTCCTTTTATTTTTTTCTGGATATTGTCATTGTTTCTTTTCTGGAAGGCAATCACTGCTGAGGGGCTTCACGGTGTAGAACCCGATCTGCCGCAGTTGGATGGCAGGCTTCGGGCATGGATGCTTCTAGGACTTTCTATGGGATTAGGTCTCCTCACAAAGTACACTATGGCATTTTTCTATCTCTGTGGGTTCCTATTCCTTGTCTTTTCGGAAAAGAGATCTCTTTTAAGAACGAGTAGACCCTATTTAGCGGTCCTGGTCAGCTTTCTTATATTCAGCCCGGTCATCATCTGGAACATGCAGCATGATTGGGTGACTGTCCGACATACGGCAGGACAGGCTCATCTTGCAGAGGGGGTTACCCTATCACTAGAAAGTTTTATTGAGTTCATTGGCTCTCAAGTAGGTGTGATAACCCCTATATTTTTCGGCATTATGTTTTTCGCCTTGATTCGATTCCGAACCTCAAAGTTTAGTCTCCAGCATAAAGTCCTGTCCTATTTTTCAGTACCGGTGATCGCCTTCTTCATCGTAAAAAGCCTTCAGGGTAAAGTGCAAGCGAACTGGGCCATGCCAGGGTACATAACAGGGATAATGGCCATTGCTCTCTTCTTTGTTCTTACAAGAAGCAAGACGGCTGAAATGATCAAATGGACCGGGATCAGCATGGCACTGGCAGTCACGATAGTAAGCTACTATCCTTCCCTCATACGATTACCTGTCAAACTCGACCCAACAGCTAGGTTAAGAGGCTGGACAGGGCTCGGGACAGAGGTAACGAAGATTTATGATTCGATGAGTGATAATGAAAGAGTGCTGATTTTTTCTGACAGCTATCAGGTAGCGAGCGAGTTGGCCTTTTATGTGAAGGGACATCCGACAACCTTCTGCATCAATCTCGGCAGGAGGATGAATCAGTACGATCTATGGCCCAACATGAACGCCACAACTACGAGAATGGGACAAATGTGGAGGAGCCCATTGCCATCCGGCATTAACGGTATTTTTGTGAGGGCAGACAACACCGATATGCCCCAAGAGGTAGCTGAATCCTTTGATCGATTTGAGAAAAGAGTATTAAGGGTGTATGATAAAAAAAACCTTTTGAGAGAATATTCTCTGTTCATTTGTTATAATTTTAAGGGCTTTAAAGAAAGATTGCCTGCAACCTATTAGGAGATACATTGAATATTTCTATAGTCATTCCGCTTTATAACGAAGAGGATAATGTCAGGGCACTACATGAACGATTAAAAGGGGTCCTTGAAAATCTTCAGTTGGAATATGAGATCATTTATATTGATGATGGAAGTAATGACGAGACACTCATACTTCTTCATGATATTCAGAAAGATGATAAGAATGTTTTAGTGTTAAGCCTCAGGAGAAATTTTGGACAAACGGCGGCGTTTGCAGCAGGGTTTGATTTTGCAAGAGGAGATATCATTATCACAATGGATGGAGACCTCCAGAACGACCCAAACGATATCCCACGACTGATTAAGGCAATGGAGGGATATGATCTTGTGAGCGGTTGGAGGAAGAAACGCAAGGATCCATTCCTTTCTAGGAGGCTTCCCTCTGTTATCGCGAATTGGCTGATAAGCAAGGTGACAGGGGTCAGACTTCATGATTATGGATGCTCACTCAAGGCGTATCGCAGAGATGTAGTGAAAAATTTGAGACTCTACGGTGAAATGCACCGATTCATCCCTGCTATTGCAAGCTGGTATGGGGTGAGGATCGCTGAAATAGAAACGACGCATCATCCAAGACACAAAGGGAAATCGAAGTATGGCATTTCAAGAACGGTGAAGGTGCTCTTGGATCTTATTACGGTAAAGTTCTTGCAAAGCTTTTCAACTAAACCCATTCAGTTCTTTGGCCCTCTTGGTATTGTATTCGGCATTGGGGGCATTGGCGTATCCCTGTATCTTACTGTTTTAAAATTAGTTAGTGGAATAGACATAGGAGGAAGGCCCCTCCTCCTATTAGGGGTGCTATTGATAATCGTGGGAATTCAATTTGTCGGCATGGGACTTCTTGGAGAGATGATAGTGAGGGTCTATCACGAGAGCCAGAAAAAGCCGATATACGCTATAAAGAAGATCCTTGGGCCGAGTAAATAAGATAGCCGTTTTTTTGCTTAAGCTCGCCATAAGTGGCGCCCTCGTTTATTTCCTCATTTCAAAGGCCGGCGGCAGGGCTATTATTGCCAATATAAGACAATCCGATCCTCTAGCTTTCATTGCAGCGGTGGGCATGTATATTCTTGCAACTTTGCTGTCATCGCTTAGATGGAAGCTGCTCATTCCAATCAGGGTCGGGACAAACAAACTTTTTGGTATGTATATGATAGGCGCCTTCTTTAACAACTATCTGCCTGGTATTATCGGAGGAGACGGAGTAAAGGCCTATTACTTAAGTAGGGAATTAAAGGCTCATAGCCCATCGTCGGGACATTATGATGGTGAAAAAAAAGGAAAGTATCGGACTCTGGATAAACTGATCGCCCATGAGAACATAATTTCGATAGCTTCTGTTTTCATGGACAGGTACATCGGTATTAGCGCCCTTCTTGCTATCAGTATGGTTGCATTCCCATTCAGTCTTAAGTATCTTGAAGGAGCGTCCATAAAATGGCCTTTAGTATGGTTCATCCCCTCAATTTTTATTGTCTTTGTGGTGGCTAGTATCGTTGTTTATAGATTCAGAATTGGAGAGAGGCTCAAGCTCCTTTACAGGCTATATGACTATTTTGATCTCTATCGCACTCAAAAGGAGGTCCTGTCTAAAGCCTTTGCGTACTCACTGGCGGTTCAATTATTAGGGATGATGGCAGTATATGTTCTGTCAAAGGGTCTCTCCTTGGATGTCTCGTTGCTTTCTGTCATTGTTTTTCTCCCTATCGTCATACTTATCTCTTTTATACCAATCTCCATCTCGGGCATAGGCTTAAGAGAAGGCTCTTTTGTGTTTTTATTCGGGACAATGGGGATCTCGCCCAACCTTTCCTTGACGCTGTCGCTTCTCTGGTTCCTGTCTGTTGTTGTCGCAAGCCTCTGGGGATTTGCAGAGTACCTGCGTTTTAAAGTGACTGAGAGCAAGATCAAGTAAAACTTTATTAATCCAATTAAGACTTTTCATGTATTCCCAATCATTGGTGCCCCATTAAAGTCACAGTCAGCGACCTTAAAGCTTCAAGCGCTTTAATGATATAATAAAAAATGTTTAGAGAACACGATTTCGAAGTCATCATCATTGGAGCCGGGCATGCTGGATGTGAGGCGGCCCTCGCTTCCTCGCGCCTCGGATCAGAGACCTGCCTTTTCACTATTAATTTAGACACCATTGCACAACTTTCCTGTAATCCCGCGATTGGAGGACTTGCGAAGGGGCACATTGTTCGTGAGATAGATGCTCTTGGTGGTGAGATGGCAAAGGTTACCGATCAGTCAGGCATCCAGTTCAGGATGCTTAACCTTTCAAAAGGACCGGCTGTCTGGTCATTAAGGGCACAAGCGGACAGGGTTCTCTACAGACAAAACATGCGGCATTCACTTGAGAGGCAAGACCACCTGACAATAAAACAGGGGACGGTTGAAAGACTGGTGGTTGAAAACGGCACAGTGAAGGGAGTCATTACATCACTTGGTGTTTTATATGGGGCGAGGGCTGTTATTGTTACTACCGGCACATTTCTAAAGGGGCTTATTCATATAGGACTAGAGACCTTTCAGGCAGGAAGAGCGGGCGAATTCCCCTCCATTGGTCTTTCAGATTCCTTGAACGGACTGGGGCTGAAGATGGGAAGGTTAAAGACGGGGACTCCTCCCAGGCTTGATGCGAGGAGTATCGATTTTTCGAAGACTACTCCGCAGTGGGGCGACGATCCTGCACCCCCATTTTCATACTCAACCCAGAGAATAACAAACCCGCAACTCCCCTGCTACATCACCTATACAAATAGGCAAACCCATGAAATAATACTTGGCAACCTTGACCGGTCTCCACTTTATGCGGGTCGCATAAAGGGAGTCGGTGCCAGGTATTGCCCTTCCATAGAAGATAAAGTCGTGAGGTTTTCTGATAAAGACAGACACCAGGTGTTCCTAGAGCCTGAAGGCCTTGAAACAACAGAGTACTACGCTAATGGGATACCCACGAGCCTCCCTTATGATGTACAGGTACAATTGGTGAGGAGTATAGCGGGGCTTGAACATGCAGAGATCATGAGACCCGCATATGCCATAGAATATGACTTTGTTTATCCGACACAATTAAGACATAGCCTTGAGGTCAAAAGTATAGATGGCTTGTTCCTTGCGGGCCAGATTAATGGGACTTCTGGGTATGAGGAGGCTGCAGCACAAGGGCTCATGGCCGGGGTAAATGCCACGCTGAAGCTGAAAGGTCAAGAGCCATTTGTCCTTGGACGTGATGAGGCGTATATTGGAGTATTAATAGACGATCTAGTTACGAGGGGAACACGCGAACCATATAGGATGTTTACCTCTCGTGCTGAATACAGACTGCTGCTGAGGCATGACAATGTGGATTTTAGGCTCATGGAGAAGGGCCACAGTATTGGGCTTTTAGGGAAAGAGGTGTATGGACAGTTCATACAGAGAAGGAACATATTTTCGCTTGAAATGGAAAGACTTAAAAAGGAGCGGCTGAAACCGTCTGAAGCTGTCAATAATTACCTCGCTTCCCTTGGTACTACACCTCTAAATGAGGATACCGCCCTCGACAAGCTTTTGAAGAGACCCGAAATAAACTATAGTTTTATCCAACTTTTTTCCCCGCCTTCTGTTGAGCTAACCAAGGACATAAAGCAATTATTAGAGATCAACATTAAGTATGAAGGGTATATCCACAAACAGATAGAACTGGTTGAGAGAATGAAAAAACTCGAGGCAAAAAAGATTCCTCTTAACTTGGATTACAAGTCGATTCCCGGATTCTCCAGGGAGGTTGTGGAGAAGCTTTTGGAGGTACAGCCAGAAACTATTGGGCAGGCGAACAGGATCCCCGGCATCACTCCTTCTGCAGTAGCATTACTCTTGGTAGCGGCAGAGAAACATTGGAAAAAGAACTCCTGACGTTAGGTATGCGGGAACTCGGCATCGAGCCGACCCATTCGAGGATTGAACTTTTTAGTGGGTTCATGTACGAACTGAAAAAATGGAACAGGACTTACAATCTGACGGCATTAAAGAAGGATGAAGATATAATTGTAAAACATTTCATTGATTCCCTCCTGTATTTGCAAGTTATTCCTCAACATGATTTGTCACGGTCAACAAATCCTCTCAAGCTATGTGATATTGGAAGTGGCGCAGGCTTTCCAGGTATACCGATAGCCATTATCAGACCAGATCTTGACATCACCTTGTTAGACTCGTCCAGAAAGAAGGCGGCTTTTTTGAGACACGTCAAACGGACCCTGCCACTCGGTAATATATCGGTACTTGAATCGAGAGTGGAGGATCTGGGAGCAGGGCTCTTTGATATTGCGCTAACTAGGGCTCTTTTTAGCATCAGTGATTTCATGAAAAAAGCGGCGCATGTTATAAAAAAAGACGGATTCATTGTGCTAAGCAAAGGGCCAAAGTTTGGTGAAGAGATGAAAGAGTTTGCCGGGAATATGCAAGTGAAGGTAGTTAAGGTTGAGCTATCTTCGGTTTCTTTACAGAGAAATATAATTAAGATTACCCGCAGATAAACAGACAAAAACCTCTTTCGGCGTAAGAAAGTTTATAAAAGTCACCTCGATCATTTTGGTCTCCCTTTATATTCCATTGACCTTTGCTTATCGCCTCGTGCCTTTTTCTATTGGGCTTCCGCAATTGAGTTTACCAGGATCACAGCAGTAACTGTTCAATGCAATAAGTTGTTGATATTATTACTAAAAATAAGGATCTTTTTCTAGGAGAAGGTAAATTAAATTCCAAATCATATGCCTCTTTACCCGCTGCAAAGAGAAATTTCAGTTCTCTATCTAAAAAAGTATGCTGCAATCAAGACATTGTAGGCGTTGGGGCCTTTTCTTTAGATATGGCAGCACAATTTAGGGAAAACATTAAGAGGCTTCCCTAAGCTTACCGGCAGCTCCCCTGGGAAGCGAGGATGATAGGGCAGGTTCTCTATTCTGAGGTAGAGGCTCTTTCAATGCGAAAAACCAGAATCGGATGCTTTTTTCATGATACCGTTCATAAGTTATTGGGACTTTCTGACAATGCATACCAATGCCTCTATCATTTTGCCGTAGGGAAAGCCACAGAAGACAGAAGGATTCTGACCCTGCCCCCCCATCATCACCTGACTGTGCTGGATCAGAGCATAAAAGAATAACAACTTATTGAGCAATAAGCTTGATCACTGTCACCTCAGGCGGAGCAAGGACGCGAATTGGGGGGCCCCATGTCCCTGAACCCCTGCTCACATACAAAGCGGAACCCCTTGGCAGTGTGGCAAAACCAGCATAATGAGGATAGTAAAGTTTTGTGGCGATAGTGAAAGGAAAAATCTGCCCTTTGTGCACATGCCCGGACAATTGCAAATCAAAAAGGCCTAACGCATGCTCATCCACAATGGGCCTATGTTTCAATAGCAAGGTAAAGTTCTCTCTGGGGAGACCTGAGAGTAACTCCTTTTCCCGTATGTTTTTTAATGGGCTATAATATTCTACCGTCAGGTCATCAACTCCAGCAATATTGATAAGTCGAGCAACAGTGATCCCCTTGCCCCTCAGGGGAGTGAAACCTGCCCTCTTCATGAAGTCGAGAGACTTATCGAGACCGGCATAAAACTCGTGGTTACCCGTTACTGCAAACTTCCCGAATCTTGGACTAATCTCATTGAAAGGTTCAGCAAGGTCACGAAGGCCATTGATCTGCCCGTCCACAAGGTCCCCTGTGACCACCAAGAGGTCAGGACGCGCCTCTTTGACCCTATCGAGGATCATTCTTAATCTTTCTTCCCTTACCATCAGGCCGAGGTGAACATCAGAAATCTGCACTATGGTGAGACTTGCTACCTCCTTAGGGAGCTTGGAAGTCTTTAACACTACCGTTTCAGCGCGGATATCTCTTGCCTCAAAAAAGCCGTATGTAACTACAATGAGAGACAGCAGGAGAGGTATAAAAAAAGCATACCTTGCCGAAACGATTAAGGCAGATGGATCTTTATGTGCAATAGCGGTGACCAGATATAAAGTGAAACGATAAATATCGATACATAGAGAAGCAGAAACAAACAGGAATATCAAGGCCATCCAAGTATAACTGAAATAGGCAAGCCTCCGGGCAAAAAGCTCCAACCCATATTTTTCAGCTGCCCTGACAATAACCGGGGACAGGATCATTATCACCATAAAAATGTATACGAGAATGCCCGCCTTGACGTTGAAAGCCAGTACGCTTTTTGCCTTCATAAACGCATAGGTATGCAAGAGGCTGTAAACCAGAAAAAATAATGTCAAAAAGATGGTCATCAAATTCTCCGTAACGCCTTCTTAAGAAGCTTTCTTAAATTTCTTCAATGTCCACATCCCTGCTCATCCATGGGCGAACATGACCCCAGCGCCTGTGAGATAAATGAACATAGAATTTGGATTATCTTCCAGTTTCTTCATGGCCTTACCGTTCCTTTCCACCTGTTATAGATGGTCTCAAAAACCAGCAAGAAAAGGCATATAAGTTAAGTATATTATATCTAATAATGGAAGGATTGTTGAAAGGTTTACAATAAGCTATACTAAGACACTATGCCATTATTTGAAGCGCTATTTCTTAGCGAGATCATCAAGAAACCCATTTTTGACCCCAAAGGGGTAGGCATTGGGCTGATTAAGGATGGTATTGTTATTAAAGGAGATCCTCTTCCAAAGCTGTCTGCCCTGATTGTGGCAAAAAAGGACCAATTTCATCTCGTTAAATGGGGAGAAATCAATATATTTAACAAAAAAATAATCTCTACCTTATGTAAACATGAGTCTCTTGGAACCGTATATATTCAGCGAGAACGATCTTCTAGCAGTGAGAGATATCCTAGATAAACAAATCGTTGATGCCAACGGGGCAAAGGTCGTAAGAGTGAAAGACATAAAGCTAGAGGGATATAATTCTGATGCCTGCCTTATTGCGGTCGATGTCGGTATGAGGGGAATTCTGCGAATGCTTGGCATAGAGCGCGGAAGCGAAAAGTTTGCAGCATTAATAAAGTCCCAACTTCCTTACAATTTAACAAGATTGCCTGGACCATGACGGTGACAATGATAGTGCTGACACTGATGTTTGTTGTATCCATATTTTTTTAAATAAGAAGCGGGAGAATTTCAGTGGTCAAAACGATAGAATGGAAAAATGGTAAAGTCAGAATGCTCGACCAAAGCAGACTTCCTCTCGACGTCAGTTATATTGAATGTGCTGATTTTAAAATGGTTGCGGAAGGCATAAAAAAGCTCTGGATAAGGGGAGCCCCTGCCATAGGTATTGCAGCGGCAATGGGAATTGCCCTTGGAGCGCAGGGTGTCAAAGCCCAGAGTTACGACGATTTTATGGAACGTCTTGAGCCAATTATGGAAACGATACTCTTGACAAGACCAACTGCCGTGAATATATATTGGGCAGTGGAGAGAATAAAGAGACTCCTCTACCAACACAGAGAAGAATCTGTCGAGCAATTGAAACAACTCCTCATTGATGAAGGGAAGCAAATTCTTGAGGAAGACATTGAGACAAATAAAGCCATCGGCAAATGGGGAGCGCAGTTTATACGAGATGGGGATACCATTCTGACCCACTGTAACGCAGGAAGCCTTGCGACTGGCGGATACGGGACTGCGACAGCACCGATGCTGATAGCGAAGGAGCAAGGGAAAAGAATACAGGTGATTGCAGATGAAACAAGGCCGGTATTGCAAGGGGCTCGACTCACTGCCTGGGAGTTAATGCAGGAGGGTATCCCTGTAACGCTAATAACAGACAACGCTGCCGGGGCGTTAATGAAAAGAGGAATGATTGATCTCGCTATTGTCGGAACCGATAGGACAGCCAGCAATGGGGATGTTGCCAACAAGATAGGAACGTATACTGTCGCTATTCTATGTAGAGAGCATGGAATACCATTCTATGTTGCCGCACCGTTAAGCAGCATAGATTTCAGTATAAATTCTGGTGATCTCATACCCATTGAAGAACGAAATCCTGAGGAGGTAAGCACCTTCTGGGGACGCAGGGTTGCACCAAATGGGGTAAAAATAATAAACTTAGCATTTGATGTAACACCAGCGAAATATGTTTCTGGATTTTTCACAGAGAAAGGGGTATTTAAACCACGGGATTTGAAAAAACTTCAAGGAGAAGATTTTGATCTTGAATCAATACGCCTCGCGCCGCCAAATGATTAGGTTACTTTACGATTGCTTCACCACCGAGTCGTGTGCTCGCGTCACTTTATGAAGGCGAAAGAGATTTTTGATCATTTTGCTGAAGAACTCAAAATTGTTGATCATCAACTGCTTGAGATCTTCAGTAGCAATGTATTCCTCATCCCAATGATAGGAAAGCACATTTTGGGAAGCGGCGGTAAAAGGATTAGGCCCCTATTCCTGTTATTGAGCGCAGACCTCTGCGGCTATAAGGGAGCCAACAGGACTCTCTTGGCAGCGATCATTGAAGCAATCCACACAGCATCACTGCTGCATGATGATGTGATCGATGGCGCAGAGACTAGGAGGGGCAGGCCAGCCGCCCACGCCCTCTGGGGCAACCAGATAGTCGTTCTTGTGGGGGACTATCTGTATTCAAATGCACTCAAATGTGCGGTGGCTCAAAAAAGTCAGAAAATAATGGAGGCGTTGTCAAATGCCACAACGCGCATGACGGAAGGAGAAATCCTTCAGTTGTACAAAGTAGGCGACCCAGAGATTACTGAAGACGAGTACTTCAAGATTATATCTGCAAAGACAGGCATCTTGATCTCAGCAGCGTGCAGGATCGGAGCCATTCTGGGAAATCAGCCTGAAGAAATAGAAAACGCTCTGTCACGATTTGGTCTGAAGACAGGCATTGCCTTTCAGCTGGCAGATGATGTGCTCGATTACGTGGCTAATCAGGAAGGTCTCGGTAAAAACCTTGGCAAAGACCTTGAAGAGGGCAAACTTACGATGCCCCTCATTAATCTCCTGAAAGTTGCGTCTGATAAAGAGAAAGACGAAGTGAGAAATATAATCAAAGAAACATCAAAAGATTGGCAATCAGAAGGACACCGAGATGTCAGTGGGAGAGAAAAATTAAACCGAATTATCGAGTTATTTTCAAAGTATAACACGATTGATGAATCCCTCAATACTGCGTGGAGCCTCATCAACGAGGCAAAGGCGGAATTGACTCTATTCCCTCCCTCCGTTGAAAAGGGAATTATCCTTAATATGGCTGAATATGCTATGCAAAGGGAGAAATAATATGCATCCTTATGTTGATCTGGCCAAACGGGCTATTCAAGAATATGTGCATCACAGGAAGGTCCTATTGCCGCAAAAGGAATTGTCTCCAGAAATGCAGAGGCGAGCGGGCGTTTTTGTGTGTCTGAAGAAGCATGGGCAGCTTCGAGGTTGCATCGGCACATTCCTGCCGTGCACAGATAACATTCACTTGGAAATAATCAAAAATGCAATCTGTGCGGCAAGAGAAGATCCACGGTTCAACCCTGTTCAGACAGATGAACTCGAAGACATACAATATTCTGTAGATGTACTGTCTGAGCCCGAAAAGACCGATGACACTTCAGAACTTGATCCAAAAAAATATGGAATAATTGTTGTAAAAGATTACAACAAGGGGTTATTGCTGCCTGATCTTGAAGGAGTTAATACTGTGCAAGAGCAGTTGAGGATTGCAAAGATGAAAGGTGGGATAGATCCAGCAGATGATGATGTGGAAATATATAAATTTACCGTTGAACGGTACAAGTAACTTGTGGCTTTAGAATGAGTAGCATCGATTCAAGAGCTACTGTTGAAATAGGGTCATTAGGCTCGTTTAAAAACGCCGCTTTTCCCACCCCGTTTTTCAAGGAGCATGACATCTGAGATCACCATCCCTCTATCCACCGCCTTGCACATATCATAAATAGTGAGCGCTGCAATAGAAGTGGCTAGGAGGGCCTCCATTTCCACCCCTGTTCGACCAATAATTTCTACCGTAGTTTTGATGTCTATTTTATTGTTTTCTCTATCGATATCAAAATCGATTTGAACAGAGGTTATGCTCAATGGGTGGCACATGGGGATGAGATCCGCCGTTTTTTTTGCCGCCATGATCCCTGCAATTCTCGCCACGCTGAGCACATCGCCTTTTGCCATCTTCCTGTCCATTATCAGCTTAAGAGTGCCTTGTTTCATAGAGATAGAGCCTGTTGAAATTGCCTCTCTATGAGTAATGGACTTGTCCGAGACATTGACCATTCTTGCTTCTCCTTGTCTATTGAAATGTGAAAGTCCCATCGTTAATTCTCCACTCTTACTGAACTTATCAAGCATTCTGACACAGCATCCCTAGAAAGGCGACCAGCTCGGACTGGTCGCCTTCAATCCCTTCGGTGTAACTCTCTTCTGCCCCTCACCATCAGTCCTCATAAGAAAAACACCTTTTGTTCCATCTCGGTCAGATATGAAGAGGATATATCTGCCATCAGGGGAAACACACGGCTCCTCATTTCTACCTTTATTGGTCAGCTGACTTAAGTCTGTTCCATCGAGCTTCATCACAAATATCTGGTGTCCTCCTCCTACCATTCCGACGTACGCAATCTTATCTCCAGAGGGAAACCACGTTGGGGCAGTGTTATAAGAACCTTGAAACGTTAATCTTCTTATGCCGTAACCATCTTTGTCAGCAAGATAAATCTGCGGGCTTCCGGATCTGTTGGATACAAACAAGATATGTTTTCCATCGGGTGACACTGCTGGTGAAACATCAATCCACGGAGATGCGATCAGTTTTCTTGTCTTCGTGGTGATGCTATCGCTCAAATAAATATCTGAATTGCCTTCTCTTGATGAACTAAAGACGAACTCTCTGTTATTCGGGAAAAAATTGCCAGACAGATTCAACCCTCTTGACGAAGCAACGCTTTTTTCCCTCATGGAGTTCATATCCAGAATAAAAATACCCCATTCGCGATGCCTTTCGGCGGAATACAGCAACTTGGACCCGTCGGTTGCCCACCGAGGGGCCAGTAAAATGTCCCCCCTTATCCCAAGCCCATGCGTGCGATGTCCGTCCCAGTCAGCAAGATAGAGCTCTCTTCTTCCGTCCTTTTCACCTGCGAAAGCTATCTTTGTTCGAAAAACTCCTTGTTGCCCGGTCAGGGTTTTATAAATGTCATTGGCAATGCTATGAGCAAGAGGTCTCACGAGATCTTTAGAAGAAGCATATTCTTTTTTTATGATCTCTTTGCCATCAGACACGTCATATGCGTAAACAATCACTGAAAAAGGCGATTGCACTCTGCCTTTAACAACAAGTTCAACGCCAAGGCCCCTCCAGTTTGCAGCATTGAAGGGTTGTTCAGCTCGCTCAATTTGAGCCGCATTTTCAATGCATTGGAAAAGTCCTGTGAAATTTAGATCATCCTGTATGATATCGGATATTTCATCACCGCCCTGAAAGCTCTGGATTGCGATGGGTAGTTTTTTAACGCCTGGTGAGGAGATATCAACATATACTTTTGCTTCAAGGTCAGCAAATGGTGAACAGAAAATAGCGAGCATCAAGGCAATAAAAAGAGGAATCGTCACATTACACGCTCGCTTTATGACTATCATATTGGTTTCATTGCATTTTTTCATGGACGAAATCTCACCCCGACTTCCATTTCTTGCTGGGGTGGAGGCAATGGACTCGACATCGCTATGGCTCTCAATACAGAGCGATCAAACAGGACGTTATTTGAACTCTTCTCTATTCTGTCTATCGTGACATGGCCATCAACCGCTATCTTGATTGACACTATCGCCTCCAAATCTTTATCAATGCTTTCGGGATATATCCACTGTTGTTTAATCTGACTCACAATCATTGAATAATAATCTCCACCACCCAACGCTTTTCCACCGGTTCCTGATGGAGTGGTTTTCCCTTTAGGTGGCGATAAATTCTTTGCCAAACTATTTCTGGACGTATTAACATCCACGACCTTTCGCAGGGTGGCAATTTTTTCTATTTTTTTCTTTGCTTTTAATGCCTCTATTCGGTCCTTCATGAGCCTATCATTTTCTAGTTTCTTATCTTCTTGAACTTTCTGTTTTGTAGCAATTAACGGAGACTTTGTCTGGTCGATCTTAGGCGATGCTAGATCTTTTGCGGGAGCCTGACTACCACTTGGGGCAGATGCGGTCATATTGTCCGTGAGTGAAACAATATAAGGCTTGGCCGAATCATAAATATGTGAATGTCTGATAATCAAAGAAACAACAATGATCACTGATAAATGCAGAACAAGAGAAAATGTGATGGGGCCGTATAATGTAGGCGATCTCATTTTAACGACATTTTAGGTTCCGTTATCATACCAAGCTTCTCGATCCCTGCGTCTTTTATCTCTCCCATTATCTCTACGACCAAGCCATAAGGGACATCCTTATCTGCTTTAAGATAGACATTTGGATTGACCTTGCTGATTGAGGAAAGCTTATTCAAAAGTGCGTCTCTTGAGGTGGGGTTGTCATTCATAAAGATAGAGCCGCCTTTTCTGATGATAATCATGATTCTCTCTTCCTGAGGTAACTCTTTACCCTTTGCCTTCGGGAGGTTCACATCGATTCCTTGCTGAAGCAACGGAGCGGTCACCATGAAAATGATCAAAAGAACCAACATTACATCAACAAGAGGGGTAACATTTATCTCGGATAAAACAGATCTGTCTCTTGAGGTTCTCATCTTATTTTAGAATATAATCAACCAACTCTTCTGAAAAGTCTTCCATCTCGATGATCATGCGCTTTGCCCTACTCAAGTTATAATTATACGCGATAACTCCTGGGATAGCCGCAACGAGGCCCATTGCGGTAGTAATCAACGCTTCCGCAATGCCAGGGGCAACTACTGCAAGTGATGCTGAACCCGCCGCGCCTATGCCTCTGAAGGCATTCATTATTCCCCACACGGTCCCAAAAAGGCCAATGAAGGGCGTTGTGGAGCCCGTCGTGGCTAGAAAGTTTAGATACCTCTCAAGTTTGGCCGCTTCGAGGGCGGAGTACCTTCTGAGCATTCGCGCCAGTTCTTCCTTGTCGGAATATGTTTTCTCAGAATAAACCGCCTTGAATAGACTCGCAAGAGGACTCACATCAAATTTCTTTGAAGAGGAGAATAATTCCTTCGGATTTTTCGTAGTATCATAAATCCTCAAAAAATTGTACGTCTCTTTGTCAGCTCTTGAAAAATAACGCCATTTATAGAATATAATTGTCCATGACACTATAGAAAATGAAAGCAGAATAATCAAGACAGCCTTGACAACATATCCTGCTTGAAGTATTAGCTGAATGACTGAATGTTCCATAAACCTCTCCCTAAAATAACATTATTTTACCACATTGGATCATATTCATGCAGAAATCCAAGATAAGAATTTCATAGGCCCTAATGCATAAATCTGAAAACTCTGCCAACTTGACCCATGTTTAAAAAATGAACGGCCTTAGCTGATCCGGATGCCTGACAGAGCAACCTTCATTCTAGATTGTATGCCCTGCTTTTCCATAAATGTCTTCACCGCTGCAATTGACTCTACAATAATACCACAATACCACGAAAACTTAGTTATAACTGTTTGAAAAAAAGGTCTATATTTCTATGTCAGCCTTAATTTCGTCACAGATTAATCTCGGCATGACTTCCGGTGCCTGTCCACTGCTACATGACGCCGGCGACAGTCCTCTGAAGTTTGCAAATGTGGTTGGTCTTGACAACGCATTGGAGTAAAATATAAAGGCTGAATGGTCTTTATATTTTACTCCAATTTATTTTTCACTGCCACAGTGGCTAGGAGATAGCCTCCAAAAGTCTTTATCAGGAATTGCTCTGAAAAAGGCTTAAACATCAATTTCAATACGCTTTTGAGATATTTTGAAACGTATGATATAAAAAGCACGTTTTCATCGAAACATATTGGGTATTCCCGAAGAACAGTAAAACCAGCCGCTATACACTTATCCCTTAAACTCTTGACGGGGATCTCCGGTCCATATGGCCATGTGCCCTTGAGTTCCGCAAATTTTTTCCCAATTCTGTAAAAAAAAGCCCGATCATACGGGTTAAAGACAATAAAGAAACCTCCTGGCTTGATTATCCTCGCGATGTTCCGAATCACCACTGACTGTGTTTCGTCCCCAAAATGCTCCAGTACGCCGGCATTCCAAACAAGATCAAAAGTTTCTGTTCCAAACGGTGGATAAAAGATATCACCTTGAATAAAAGTGCCAGGCACGTCTCTCGAGAAAAAAGAAGCTCTGGCGACCTCAAGGGCATCTCTTGAAATATCCATCAGATGAACATCTGCACCGAATGTCGCCACTTCTGCAGATATCACTCCGCTTCCACAACCCGCCTCTAGAACTTTCGTATTCACTACTGCTCCACAATTCCTCAAGAGTTCAGAAAGGATGGTTTTTGACATATGATCAAGAAACCAGTTTATTTTCTTATTCTGAACCCAGTATTGTTTCCAAGTATTTTTTACTACTACATTGTCCATCTTGTAATCCTTAAGCATCAATTCTTTTTTATTATATCCGAAATTCTTTCTGTTGTCGTCCCCAGTCTTCGTTCTTTTAACTCTCCCGATATGTCGATATATAATATAAGTAGCATGATTGCAAAAAAAGGTTGACATTTTTAAACACAAGTAATCCGGATTTCATCATTAAGGATTATAAATTAAGGGGTTACAGATAAATTGCACGACTGGGCTTAGGGGTAGATATTTTTTACCCAACTGCTTTGCCAGATTCGAGGACACCATGATTCAATTATGCGAAAAATAGTTTACGTTATCAAGCCAAAGAAATATGTTGCAATACATAGAAGAGAAAAATGATTGACTCTCTTAAAATAGAACATAGAAATCATTGCGAAATTTACCGGAGCGGAGACTGCATGAATAATCTATGCATTTTCCACTAACGTCAAATTACGAGCTATTCCAATCCTTGCTCCACTTAGACCTCAACCCATAAGAGCATGCCTGATCACTATTATTAGAACCTATCTCAAAATTAACTTGGTGTAAAATATAATGCATGAGATTGAAAAACGAGCAATGGGAGCTGATCCGGAAACACTTTCCAGAAGAGAGTATTCCGGATGATCGCCCGGGAAGAAAACCCGTTCCGACTCGTGCCGTACTGGAAGCAGTGTTGTGGATACTGAACACAGGCGCTCAGTGGCACATGCTTCCTCAGAGCTATCCAAACTATAAAACAGTTCATCGTCGTTTTCAGAAATGGTGCAGAAATGAAGTGCTTCGCAATGTTCTGAGCGAACTTGCAAACACCTTGCGTGAGCAAGGTGATATTGATGAATCGGAGAGTTTTATAGATGCCACGTTTGCATTGGCAAAAAGCGGCGGTCAGGGAATTGGCAAGACAAAACGCGGAAAGGGCGTGAAAATAATGGGAATTGTTGACCGTAACGGCCTTCCGATAGCTGTCTGTACTCATGCAGCGAATCATCATGAAGTGACACTGGTTCAGTTGACCGTTGACTTCTACATGATCGAGGCTAAGCCTGAAAAACTTATTGGTGATAAGGCATATGACAGCGATGATCTGGATGATGATCTTGGCAAACAGGGAATCGATATGATTACACCTCACAAAATAAATAGGCAGAAGAAGCCGATTCAAGATGGTCGAAAACTGCGACGATATCAGCGCAGATGGCTGGTAGAGAGATTCTTTGCATGGCTTCAATGGCATCGTCGACTCCTTATTCGATGCGAATACTATGCCGATAATTTACTCGGTTTTGTACAGCTAGCTTCCATATGCGTACTACTCAAACGATTTTGAGATAGGTTCTAAACATTGAAAAATCTTCGAAGATTCTGTGGTGTAATGCGAGGTAGGTTGAAGACAGTTGTAGCAGAAACGGTTCTCATCGTGGTTGGAGTGCTTCTTTTTATGTGCCCACTATGGGCGGGGCCTCCCTTCTTTACCGACGACCCGGAACCAGTAGAGTACCTGCATTGGGAAGTCTACCTGGCCTCGCAGTGGGCACATGACAAAGAAGCGGTGACATCGGGTACGCTGCCTCATCTTGAAGTTAACTATGGACCGGCGCGGGATCTGCAACTTCATGTCATCATACCGGCGGCCTATTCGACTTCTAGCGAGGGTTCAACGCAATATGGCCTCGGCGACATGGAACTGGGCATAAAGTACCGCTTTATTCATGAAGACGAACAGGGGTGCAGACCACAGGTCGGAATTTTCCCACTCCTTGAGGTCCCGGCTGGCAGCAGCTCGCGGGGACTTGGATCAGGATATCTCGCGGCATTTTTTCCAGTCTGGGTCCAAAAGAGCTGGGGGCCGTGGACAACATACGGCGGCGGTGGATACTGGTACCATCCCGGCGAAGACAATAAGAACTACTGGTTTACAGGATGGCTTCTGCAGCGAGATTTCTCCAAAATGCTTACATTGGGAGTCGAGGTCTTCAATACATCTCCAAAGGCAAAAGGAGAGAGAGACGAAACAGGCTTCAACGTGGGTGGTTATGTTAATCTCACTGAAGAGCACCACATTCTTTTCTCCGTAGGACGCGACATGAAAGGACAAAATACTTTATTTGCGTATCTTGCTTTTCAGTGGACATTCGGTCCTGGAAGAAAGGAGAATCTTTTTGAGAAGCAGCTGGAGAAACCTGCACATTAAGGCACGTCGTGGGATGCCCGTGATATTGAAACGGTTCATGGTTATAGGCCTGTATGTTACGGTGTCTATTTCCGCCGTCCACTTATGAAAACACAAAAACCTGACACGAGAGTTGGTGAAGTCGTAGGTCTTTTTCTGAAGCTCGGCACGATTGCCTTTGGTGGCCCGGCGGCGCATATTGCCATGATGCATGATGAGGCATGCCGCAGGCGCGGATGGGTAAGCGAGCAGCGTTTTCTGGATCTCCTCGGGGCGGCTAACCTGATTCCTGGCCCCAGTTCTACAGAAATGGCCATTTACCTTGGATATGAGAGGGCCGGCTGGAAGGGGCTCATTGCCGGTGGGGTCTGCTTCATTTTGCCTGCCATGCTTATTGTGTTGACGTTCTCATGGGTTTACGTCCAATTCGGATCAAAACCACAAGCAGTCTGGCTTCTCTATGGAATCAAACCTGTTATCGTCGCTATCATTGTTCAGGCCCTGTGGGAACTGCTCAAGAATTCAATCAAAGGGCCCATGCTAGCCGCAGTCGGGCTGCTGGCCTTGATCTTATACCTCGGCGGGTTCAGTGCGGTCACTCTCATTTTCGGAAGTGGGCTCCTCGTTATGTGCACTAGGAACCTATGGCGTATCCGGCGTGGAAGAGGAATGAATATCGGTATGGCCCTTCTCCCAGGGCTTGGATTGCCTATAAGCCAGGTTGCAGGAATACCGTTACAATTCAACCTCACAAGCCTGTTTTTAATCTTCCTGAAAATCGGCTCTGTAGTCTTCGGATCGGGATATGTCCTTTTGGCTTTTTTGCGAAATGATTTCGTCCATAGGCTGGGTTGGCTTACCGATCAACAAGTGCTTGATGCCGTTGCCATAGGCCAATTCACACCAGGTCCTGTTTTCACCACGGCCACTTTCATTGGCTTTATTTTAGGTGGCCTTCACGGAGCTTTACTGGCAACTGTGGGAATATTCCTTCCCTCTTTTTTACTTGTCGCAGCGGTTTTCCCCCTGGTCGGTATTCTGCGTCGCTCGCAATGGCCCAGTGCATTCCTGGATGGGGTCAATGGTGGAGCGCTCGGTCTCATGGCTGGAGTAACCATGCAGCTTGGCAAAGCAGCACTAACAGACTGGTATACATTGTCGCTGGCATTGCTTTCAGCCTTGGCCCTTTTTCGATTCAAAATAAACTCTGCCTGGCTGGTGTTGGCCGGCGGCGTCATAGGACTTGCTTACAAAATGTTTCTTTAAAGATTCCTGACCGAACTAAGAAGAGGGAATCCTTGGGGTAACCACAGAATAAACAATGTTCGCAGTACTTCATAGGTTGAACATCGTTAGTATGAGCGGAACTCCTCAGTTACCGAGAAACGAAACTTGCTTCGGTTAAAGGAAAGACATCACCGCACCTGTTTCTGACTGAAGCCGAGACTCCCCTTGCAAAGGTAGCAGGTTTGCGCCGGAACGGATGGCAAGAAGTGTTTGCTCAGATGCATGGCGTTGAACCGTGTATGTGTCTCCTGATCGTAGAGAAGGCACTGAGTTGCCTATAAGGAGTCCTGTTTGTAATAGAGAGATCCGGTATGTTTGCTGAACGTGCAGACATCTGTCGCATGCCTTGAAATGAAGAAAGGGCGAACGATAGGGGCGAGCTAACAACTTGAAAGGTTTACTAGGCTTGCTCTGGTCGACCAAAATATAAGAACTTTACTGCTTCTGAAGATATCTAACCGGACCAAAATATACGAAGTTTATTCTTTAGGCGAGACTTTATTGCGTGCCACTAACTGAACTTAAAAGAAATTTTATAATGCCGAAAGGAGGACATACAACTTAACATACACAAACAGAAGCAATCCTGATTTCATCATTAAGGATTATAAATTATTGGGTTACAGATAAATGACGCGACTGGTTTTAGGGATATTTCTTTTTCATCAAACTGCATTACCAGATTCTAGGACACCATGACTAAATTGTGCGAATGATAGAATACGGTATCTTGTGGTCGAGGGATTCTTGCGATGTACACCTAGAGGTGGGTGAAGCAGGTCGATTTGTTGGAAAAAACTAAGCACTTGATTGGCAATCCGTCCTCTCCAGGAACATAAGGGTCATCTGCGTCTTTACTGTCCGCGCCGAGAGCCAGTTATGGTTGGCTAACAACCACACGATCTGAGATATAACAAATGGACTCGACTCGGTACCGAAAGTTTTTTGGGCAGCTTAAGGCGGAAATGGGCTTGCTTATAGTGTAGTCTCAGGGCATGACCTTAATCCTGATGGGTGCATGACGCACTGAAGACTGACGCAGTAAAGTAACGAAAAAACGGCATTGCTTATGGACGTTGGTAGCTTGAAGCAATGAAAACAAGAATAACTTTCTTGGGATAGGATGCTTTTTCTCTTGACACGTGCCCTTTTTGTGGGTGCTAACCGATAGTTTCGGGAAGATTAAAGCGGTGCGAATTTTCGAAGGAAAGAGCGATTTTTGTTGTCGGTTCTCGGCAATCTTCTGTGCTTCCTTTTGCCCATGAAGCTCATGTGAAACGAGGTGAAGGGTAACCCATGTCATGGCCCAAATTACCGTTAAACATGGGTTACCTATATTATGGCATTTGAGAGTTAGGAGATTTAGTATTTAAGATCCACTGAACAATTTTATCAACCACTTCACTTGTCGATGCCAAAAACCCATGAGGACTTAAAGACTCGCATGGCCCTGATCGCGGATAGGACCCTCCGTTCACTCCCACAAAATCGACCGTAGGGCTATTCTTAAATACCTTGATCATGCCGGAAGCTTCGCTAAAGGGGGTGCTCTTGCAGCCGTCCTCGCGATTATGAACGATAAGCACAGGACAAGAGACCTTATCCAGGGATATCCACCTCAAGAATTTGGAATAACCCATCGTCGAGGTGAGGATGAGACCAGCGATACTACTGCGTTTCAGTTCAGCGCCGATGTAAGCCGCCGAAATGGTGCCTTTGCTGGTCCCGACAAGATATATTGATTTGTACCCTTTAGCCGTTAAGTAATCGACTACTTTGGTGGATGTCTTGCAAGTGGTCTTTCGACGTCCTGAAGTCGTCGTACATTGCCCGACGGTCAGATGGAGAATCTATAACCACGACAAGGAAGCCCTTCTTCGCAAAATCAAGAGAGGTTCTTACCAGAAAGTTCTTGCTTTTCGAGATCACCCCATCGGAAACCTCAAATTGATTATAACTGCTAGCGCCTGTGAACATGATCAGCACTTTGTCGGTCTGCGTTTCGGGAGAAACCATAAGGAGATTCAATGTAACCCCCGGACGCGTGTCAATCTTCACTATCTCCTCGCTCGCTAGAACTGATGTGGGGATTAGGACTACGCAGATGAATAACATTATGCTCTTTAACATATAAATCACCATCTCCATTGGAATTCTATAAAGGCACGCGATGTCTGATACGCTTATCTATCTCTATCGGAATCTTGACAAGAAACTGTAGCATGGCCGAATGCGCTGGCATAGAGAATGGGATGTAGAGGAGAGTCAAAATAGTCCTAACACCATAACAGAGTTCTACGGGGCTACCCGTGGGTGAATGCGGTCCGGAGCGAAGCGGAGGCTTTCCGGCGCAGCCGGTCAAGCGAAGCTTGCACTCCGTTGAAGTACCACGGGCTTGCCCGTGGGTATCTATTTACATTCATTTTCATTGCTTCCTCGTTATTAATTTTGGGTTGTAGGCAGCATAGCAAAATGAAATGATGAGGGTCAAATGAAAAAGCTACCAAGGCTGGCCGGGAAGCTGTACTGGCGACCGTTTGACATTTTTCCGATCACATGCCAATTCTTTTTCATCCGTATTACCACAAAATACCCGGTGCCTAAACCTTCTGCCTCTTGATTTGACTAACTTATCTTCTTTTCGAACCGTCCCCGCTTATGTTATAATTTTGTCTTCTAAATCCTCGCTAAGCCAAGAGTGTGAAGAGAATGCTACTTCTAATTAATGAAGTACCCTTCGACGAGGAGGGTTGTCACGATGCCTGAGCAGCCTAATATAATTGTGATTATTGCAACTTGCAATCCGTTACATTAAAGCTATATCAACCTAACTGAACAGAATGTCCGATAAATCAGATGAAACCACAAGTGTAATCTAAATAAGTTACATGTCACCAGGAGAGGATAATAAATGTCGAAACGCAAGAAACGTAGAAATGACAGAAATGATGTGAGAACAATTGTCCCAGTGGATGCCGTTAAAAAGATGCTGCAAGATTGCGTCTATACAACAGCTATTTTAACCTTAAGTCCGGCGCCTGCTCCGGGGCAGTCCCAATGGGATGTAAAAAAGGCTGATAATGGAGATTTGATTTTAGGAACTGAACCTAATCATACATTATTGTTCTGGGCAAAGCTTACAAGACTTGTATATGAAAATGAGCAAATTGGCCTTATCCTTCGTTCTTTTACAGAGCGAATCCACCAGCCGTCAGGATGGCCCATAAAAGAACTCCGTGGTTTTGCCTTAAAGAGAGAGGGAAGTAATGTCACTCTCTCTTGTCTTCCCTTGGGTTATCTATTCGCAGCACAAAATACTGATTCAAAAACCGGAGAACCCTTAACTCCAGAAACGGCCGTTGAGTATTGTGAATATATTCCGGAATAATGATGTTACCCCAATTTATTCGACACCGAATTAGGTTGGGCTGCTCGAGCAATCAGTTCAAAGGACTCCGGCGAAAGATTTCTCAAGGCTGAATGCTTCCTCTGACGATTATAAACTATGTCTGTTAGTTCGCTAATACGCTGCCGTGCTTCTGCTCGTTTCGAATAAACAAATAAGCAAGAATGAGTATTCTGGTAAATAGTATGAAGGGAGATTCAAAAAAAAGAGGTGTCTCCATTGTTTGGACAGTGCTTGGGGCTGACTTAAGGTGTAAAACGGCTATCAGTCATGGCGCCTTTTTTGTTACCGCATAGTCTGGCCTCGGCAGGTTGAAGCGATGTAAGATGCTACTGATATACAAAAATTATCATTAGTATCTTAGAATCTATGAAAATAATAACTTCTGTGAACACATTATTCTGCGATGAACACCTTCATACTCCTCATTTTTTGTCAGATCATGATTTTCGCGGAATTCCATTTATAACTGAGAGTCGTGATGACAATGAGTTGACTGGCGAGAACTTCTAACTACCGCAACGGTTTTATTTATTAATAATGAGGAGTACCCCTCGAAGTCCGCGAAAGAAAGAATTTCTGGGAGGTTTCTGTTACACCGTACAGTTGCGAGGACTAGGGTATCACTCGCGGACATCGAGCCAAGGGTGTTGCTTTCCGATCGCAACTGTAATCTCTACCTTGTATCTTATCCACAAATAAAAGGCATCAAGTGCAAAACTGTTCTCGCCTTCTCCCCCCACGTGGGCAAGCTTCTCATGAGCGACGCCCTCCTCTCTCTAACACCAGAACAGAGTACCACGGGCTTGCCCGTGGGTATCTATAGACTGTCGAAATCTAAGGTAGTTGCTTCATGGTAAAGCCTTTAACAATGGTATAATGTCTGTTAACGGGAGGATAATGTAGATGAAAATAGCTTGCTAATTAGGAAGTCCACGCATAAATGAAAACAGCACAGCTATCGCCCGGCGCTTTCTCAATGCGGCAGAAGCGTTCGGCGCAGAGACAGATACCTTCATCCTCAACAGCCTCTCCTACCGGGGATGCCAAGCGTGCTATGCCTGCAAGACGAAGCTCGAAAGATGCATCCTGAATGACGATCTTAGCCACGTGCTTGAGGTGGTGAGGGAGGCAGACATCTTGGTTATGGCAACGCCCACCTATTACGGGCGATATAAGCGGCCAGCTCAAGTGTTTTATAAATAGGACTTTCTCCTATCTGAAGCACGACTATATTACCATCAGTGAGCCAAGCCGCCTTGCTCCAGGCAAAAAGCTGCTTTTCATTATTACCCAAGGTACTCCTGATGAGACCTTGTTCGATCATATCTTTCCGCTCTATGACCGGTTCTTCAAATGGTACGGCTACGCTGAGAGTAGGTTGATTCGGGCCTGCGGTGTCGGTGGTGGTGTGGATGTTCCTGAGGCGGTCCTCGTTGCGTCTGAGGAAGCAGCCTGTGCCTTCATGACTTGAATTGCATCCTTCGGATATGACGTTGGATTGCTCAGATCGTGACAAGAAAAGGACAGTAACTGAAGGTTTTGTAGATACGTAATAACTACGAGGTATGAATTGTCTGATCGATTGTTAATTGCTCCTGTCTGGCTTACCGAGTGGATGAAAGCGCAGAACATCACACTGTGGGGCGCTGCGGATCTAAGGGAATTTTCAACGCCCACGGATGAAAAAGGGCAAAGATTTCCTTCCGCTCTTTCATTGGCCATCCCTATGGCCCCGCAGATAATGGTTAGAATACAGAACGGTCCCGACCAGGCATATGCTGATGAATATGCGAGAGTTAATAAGTATATCAACGAATTATCATTAGCATTAGCGGCCGAAATCGAACTCAGAGGTTTCCGATCCAGACCATTGGATGTCTCGAGTCGAACAGATAAGATTAACATCAAAGGTGACTTCCCACATAAAACTGCTGCAACAAGAGCGGGGTTAGGATGGATCGGTCGTCATTGTCAACTCATCACGCGACCATTTGGCTCATGGATTCGACTGGGAACTGTTTTCACCAACATGGATCTTCAATGCGGTCAGCCGATTGAGCGAAATTTCTGTGGCAGATGTATGCGTTGCATAGAAGCCTGCCCGGCAAAAGCTTTAAAAGGCAAGGCTTGGTATCCGGGATTGCCACGAGAAGAGATATTGGACGTTCAAACATGTGATGAATGGAAAAAAGAACATTACTTCCAGTATCACATGGGACATAACTGTGGTATCTGCTCGGCAGTATGTCCTTATGGATTAAAAGTAACCAGAAAGTGGACTTTCTAAGAGCCACATGAGCGGATAGAAAAGAAACTATGCTGCTAAGCTAAATAATTAAAAATCTCGTGGCAATAATGCTATATTGCTTATAGATCTTCAAACGGATTTCCTCGATTGGGAAGAAGGGCGCATGCCAGTTGATAGAATAGAGTCTGAGGAAGTTATTAAAATAGCTAATGAGGTGTTGGCAAAAAAGATTTTGCCGGATGCGCTGTCGGTATTTATAGTGAGCAAATTTCCTCCATCGGCATGCATTGTCAACTTCTTTCGCAAGAATGCAGCCATGGTTGGCAGCCCTGGTGCCAACATAGACGAGAGAATCTTAAGGCCTGGATCAACAGCAGTCTTCGAAAAAAGCAAGTCAAGTGCTTTCTCAAATCCTGAAGTCGCAGATTACTTGAAGAATCGGGGTGTCAAAGATCTATATGTTATGGGTGTTTTCGCCGAGGGCTGTGTTCGTGCGACTGTGCTTGACGCCATCAAAATTGGTTTTAAGGTTCATGTCAGCGAGAATGCCGTTGCGACCAACGCTCTTTGGAAGAAACCATTTGCTCTATTGGCAATGAATCGCACGGGAGATGTTGTGCAAAAGACCGGCACCTAGGATAGCGTAGACGATCCACAAAGTACTGCCAGCATACCGTCAAAGTTGAGATTTGAATTCAGAGAAGGCCCGTTTTAATTCCTCCAGTTCACTTCGCATTCTGGCAATCTCCCCTTCAAGTTTCTTGATCTTCTCCTCTGATGATATGTGAATTGCTGCCGATTCTTCGCTGAAGTCATGTAAGGTTTCTAAGCCGCCTGAAAAAAGATGCATATACCTGCACTCTTTTCTTCCGGTTTCCCTAGGCATCTTGAGCGTCAGTGGAGGATCATGTTCAGCCAGTACTTGAAGGGTGTTTTCGACTTCCTCTAGTCTCTCAAAGAGGGACATCCTTTCAGTGTGGGAACGCACCTCGCCAACAGTCTGGGGCCCCCGAAGCATGAGTTCGCAAAGAATGCCCATTTCCCGTCTTGACAGATCAAACCGATCCAGGATTGCGTGTAGGAATTTCATTACGCGGCTCCCTGACGTAAGAGTTTTCCGCACAAGACCCTTCTCTTGTAAACTGCCAAGTCCACGTGCCACCTCGGTTTCATCGTAAAAAACGACAGGGTTGCGGTTCGATTTCTGGTTGCAGGCATTTGTCAGTGAATTCAGAGACAACGGGTAATACTCAGGGGTAGTCATTTCCTTTTCAAGGAGACTTGCGAGGATGCGGACTTCACTATCATTAAGAATGATATCCACTTCGGTACCTCCACAGAGCGCAAGGGGACAATTATGCTTTCTACTAATTTTAGAATATTTCCAGAAAGCGTGCATAGAAGGCTCCCTGCGTTAGCTGGTTCTCCGCGTCCATTTCACTTACTCGATGTCGCGGGTTCCCAGGTCTTGTCGAAGGCGGGCTGGTTGGGGCTGTGCGGCCTGATGATCTCGAAATAGCCTTTGACAGTCGCCATTCGCAGCCAGTTATTCCTTCCCTGCGGGTGCTGTTGTACCGAAATAAGCGCGGAGGCGGGGAGGTTTAGCGTGCATTTGGTTTTCATGGTTGTGTCCTTTCTATGGTTGATTGGTTTGTTACTTTACCTTCTCGATGTTCGGCGGCGTCCAGGTGTCGTCGAGGATGGCTTTCTCCGCTCAATAGCAGCGAAGATACAACGAAAACGGTTCTTCGGGCACCGGCACCCAGTTGGGTTCTTTCTTTTTGCCTGGCGACTTCGTCCCAAGCGAGTAGCGGTTCAGCGCGTTGGGATCGAACAGATGGTGTTCTTTGTAGAGCGTCAGCGACCAGAATTCTTTGACCGGCGGGGCCGGGAACGTCGGTAGAAATCTTCGGAATCGGGATGTGCTGCGAGCGTGTGATTCCCACAACCATCGCGAAGGTGACACCGATGACGCAGCAGTGAACGTGAGATGCTTGGTAGCAGGTCTCACATTGTTTCCTTTTGTAGTGTCCAGCTAACTTTATTTTTCGGGCCAATGTTGTGCCAGGCAATGTTATAGTATACAACTGCCGCATAATTGAAAGGAATCCTTGTAATAGAGAGATCTGGTATGTTTCCCTAGCGTGCATACATCTGTAGCATGCGTTGGACTAAAAATGGGCGAAGGATAGTGGCGAGCTAACAATTGGACAGGTTTATCAGGATTACTCCGTTCGACCACAAGGCAAGAACTTTATCGCTTCTGAAAATAGATGACCGTCCTAAAATGTAGAGATGGTATTGTTTAGGCGAGACTTTCTAGCGTACAA
>Ga0074045_10000734_pt1 | contig 32059 bp, 27 predicted proteins | sample BogForMeECP23OM2_FD_94442 | JGI IMG/M metagenome (GOLD analysis project Ga0074045, IMG submission 94442) | Bog forest soil microbial communities from Calvert Island, British Columbia, Canada - Bog Forest MetaG ECP23OM2 | ecosystem: Environmental > Terrestrial > Soil > Wetlands ...
TTGATCTGATGGCTTGTGGAGTTTTTTTGCTGCTCGTGCGAGTTCTGGCATTGTCTTAGGGATCTTGACGTGGAAATTCTTGAAGAGGTCTTTTCGATAGAATAAGACGTTTCCTTCTCCGCTATAGGGAATTCCGATAAGTTTTCCATCCCATCGGTTGTATTGGATGAAGCTTGGGTAAATGTCTCCCGTTATCGACTGGGCTTCCTGTTCCGTTGTGTAGGATCGGTCTGTGATTAGTTGAGAAAGATCCATCAATGAATTGGATTTGGCGTAGAGTGAATGTTCTTGTTTGGTCAATAGGAGTACATCATAGTTGGCTTCGTGGTCGATGATGTCTTTTGTCATCTTCTCCCGCAATTCTTGTTCCATGTACATTTCGAGTTGAGTTTCGATTCCGCTTTGATCGCTGAACTCTTTCGCGTGATCTCGGAATATGTAGTTGGGTGAGAAGTCTTCTACTATAATAGAGAGGGTTTCGCTGGGCATCGGTTACACTTCGTGTCAGCGTCAAATTATAGATCGAATTTTCCGTTGAGTGAATATTTCTTTGCGCAGATTTCATTAAGTTCTATTCCTAACCCGGGAGCGTCAGACATCTCGATCATTCCGTTTTGTATGATCTGTTTATTCGCCATCTTAGACCAGATCGGGACGTCGTGTCCGTGAAATTCTAGAACACCAAAATTGGGTATTGATGCTGCAAGATGTGCTTGTGCCATTGTCCCGATGGGGCTGCTGCAGTTATGTGGCGAGATTGTGATCTCTTTCACCGCTGCCATCTGGGCAATGAATTTTGTCTCCAAAAGGCCGCCTGTCTTAGGAGCGTCTGGAGTTGCGATCCTTATTCCCGTCTTAAGAAGAGATGAAAACTGATATCTTCCGTAGTGGTTTTCGCCGCTTGCTATCGGCGTTGTTGTTGACGATGTGATCTCTCGTAGGGTGGCAAAGTTCTCTGGAGGTACGGGATCCTCAAGCCACATGACTCCATATTTTTCCAGACTCTTCGCTAGGCGTATTGAACTTGTGACATCATATTTCCAGTGCAGATCGAACAGAATATCGGCCTCGTATCCTACAGCGTCTCTCACGGCGCCTACAAGTCCCGCCAAATATTCAAGCTCCTGGTTCGTGAGGGCGCCAGTCTTCTGCGACTGCGTGTAGGGCGTGGGAACATCTAGGTCGAATTTGATCGCTGTGAAGCCTTCATTCTTCATCTCTTTCGCTCGCGCCGCGTACGCTTTGTGACTGTACTCATCCGTGTAGACCATCGACCCAGCTCTTCCGTGGACTGGCTTAGCTTCGCTGTTGTGCGGGTTCACGCCCAGCTCTCTCATCCATAACGGCGTGGAAGGGAGAACCACTCTACTCATGGCCTCCAATCCCTTTCCTGAATGCGTGTCTACGTAAACTCTGACTTTGTCGGTCATCTTGCCGCCTAGCAATGCATATACTGGTACGTTCAGGCTCTTACCGAGCAGATCAAGGATAGCTATCTCGATTGCGGAAAAGGCGTGAGAGCTGATTCCGTATGTTCCGGAGGGCACCGAGGCCCATCTTAGTTTGTCCATTATCCGATTCAGGTTAAATGCATCTTCCCCGATCACGAGAGGCGCGTATTCTTGGACGACTCCTTCAAGCTGGGGTGCTGGGAAGGCCTCACCGGTACCACTCAGTTCACCCGCGTACACTCTTACAAATGTCCATTCGTAGTTGGCTTGGACTGTTCCAGCCTTAAGGTCCGTGATCTTCAATTTCATATCCAGTTATCTCCGTGATTCTACGTTTGCTATCGGTTACATTTCCGTAGCATAGTTTTGTGCGCATTTGAACCTTTATTATGGAAGATAGCGATGAAACTTTCATCCGATTGGACTTACAAAGCAGCAAAACCCCAATCGACCAATTGAGCACGAGCCACTCTTGATTCGTATCCGTTGCATTTAGTTAGCGGAATCACATTATCCAGACTGAGACCTAATGCATTTTAGCTTCCCATACGCACACGAAACCGTAGAACTAGATCTGCCCGATCGCAACTTAGCTTTCTACGTTCATCGAAATCAACTGCCTGCCAGCAACAGCGCGCGCGAATCGATTACAGAAGCAATGAGACACCCCTATGGAATACCGTCGCTCGCGAAACTGGCAAGCGACAAGGACCGAATAATCGTGCTCGTAGACGACTTGACACGTCCAACTCCGCTGAAGAAAATCTTACCGACGATCTTGGAGCAATTATGTACGGAAGGATCGAAAGCTGAGAAAATCAAGATCATAATCGGGCTTGGCACGCACAGACCCATGTCTGATACGGAGATTAAAGAGCACCTCGGAGAAGAAATCGTGGAAAACTTCACAATTGCGAATCATGATTTTAAAGATGATAAGAAACTGATTAACCTCGGCACCACAGAGTTAGGGATCCCAGCGATTGTGAATAAGGAGGTCGTAGACGCAGACTTCGTGCTGAGCGTCGGAAACATTGTGCCTCATAACGCTGCTGGGTGGGGAGGTGGCGCGAAAATGATCCTCCCGGGCGTTTCAGGTGAAGAATCAGTTGGGAGGTTGCACATTGCAGCGGGGAGGGTCAGGCCGATTGCAGGCCTGGTGGCTACCCTCGATAATCCAATGCGACGCGACATTACAGCAATAGGAAAGAAAGCGGGTCTAAAGGCGATAGTTAACACTGTGCTAAACAATGAAGATGAAGTGGTTCGAGTTGTCGCGGGCGAACCTGAACAGGCTTTTAACGAGGGAGTGAGAACAGCTCGCAACGTGTTTTGTCAAAGGGTCTCCGAGCTTGCTGACATTATCATATTCTCCACCTACCCAGCGGATATCGATTACTGGCAAGCTATGAAAGCGCTTGACTTCGCTCATGTAGGCGTCAAGAAAGGAGGAACTATTATCCTCCTAACTCCTTGCCCTGAACGCATCTCCCCAACCCATTCTACGTTCGGTCAGTACGCTACGAAAAGTTACAAGGAAATTACAGAGGCCATCGAAAATAAGACCATTAAAGACTTGCCGGCTGCGGGCGCGTTACTAATGCATGCCCAGATACGTGAGCATGCAAACATCATATGCTGCTCAACAGGCCTAACAGAGGAGGATACACGCTCGCTTGGGTTCGAACGTGCCTCAACTATTGATGATGCCATGCGAATGGCTATCAAGCGTCATGGCGACCTTGCGCGTGTGGGCGTCCTGGAGTGTGGAGAAGTAGTCCCCGTCTACGACCATTAGCCCAAACTTCGAAACGCTAACTCGGATGAGGCGGTTCGCCAACTGCTCAAGCAGTCAGTGTCTGTGGGTCCTGGATCAGTTCCTTAACTCTCTGGAGAAACTTCGTCGCGTACATACCATCGATTACTCTGTGATCAAATACTAATGTTAGCGTCGCCATGTGTCTCACGGCTATTGCCCCGTCAACAGCGATCGGTTTCGGATTTGCTCTGCCAACTCCCAGGATTGCCGTTTCAGGCGGATTAATTATCGGTGCAAAGAGGATCACGTCACCGAACATGCCAAGGTTGCTGACGGTGAATGTCCCCCCGGTCATTTCTTTCATACTAAGAGTATGACTCTTCGCTCGCTCGATAAGGTCCCTACTTTTTAGTGATATAGCGACTAGCGAAAGTTGATTCGCGTTTTTGATGACAGGAACGAGAAGGTCGTCATCTAGACCCACAGCTATTCCAACGTTGACCTCGGTCATCGCCTTGAGCTCGTCGCCGAGTAGCATTGAGTTTGTTCGTGGAAATTCGGTGAGCGCGATGGCTACTGCTTTTATGATTACGTCAGTAAGAGAGACCCTGTTTCCCGTTTCCTGCAGGTCGGTCTTCAGCTTAGTCGCAGTGGTCATGTCAACTTCCATCGATATGGGAACGTGTACGGCTGTTCGAGCGCTTAGTGAAAGTCGATCTGCGATTACTTTCCTGTGCGCGGTCAGCGCGACAGATGCTGATTGTGTTGGGGAGCATTCCGTTTTATCGGCTGCTCTTAGTACGTCTTCGGATACGATTCTGCCACCGGGGCCTGTGCCTCGGATTTGTCTAAGATCTATCCCCCGTTCTCTTACAAGTCTTCTTGCAGAGGGAGAAATTCTGATTTCTCCGAAGTCGCTCGGTTTCTCTTGAACGACTTGTTTGGGTGGTGTTTGTGCTGCGACGGGTTTCTGAGGGGCGTTCGTTACCATAAATGAGGAGATGTCCTCGCCAGCGGAACCGATGACTGCTATGACGGAGTTTACGGGAACTGTTGATCCCGCAGGATAGAGAATTTTTAGGAGCGTGCCGCCTGCTGGAGCCTGCAGCTCATCTGTAGCTTTCTCTGTTTCGATCTCGCACAGGCTTTCTCCTTCTTTGATTTGGTCTCCTTCGTGCTTAATCCATTTGCCAAGAAATCCTTCTTCCATGGTCCAGCTTAGTTTCTTTAGAATGACTGGGGTTGCCATGTCAAGTTACCCTATTTCTGGCCTAGCAATTCGAGAACCGCTTCTCTGATGTGTCGCTCTTGCGGTACCACAGTGCTCTCAAGAACCGGAGCGTACGGCACCGGGACATCCATTGCGGAAACACGCCTGACTGGGGCATCCAGGTAGTCGAAAGCTTCCTCCATGATAATTGTCGCAATTTCAGCTGCAACTCCTCCCGTTTTGGCATCTTCAGAAGCAACGACAACGCGCCCGGTCTTCTTCACTGAATTAATAATCGTCTCCTTGTCGAGTGGAACGAGCGTTCTGGGGTCGATGACCTCTACGCTAACTCCTGTACTTGCTAAGTCTTCGGAAACTCGAAGTGCTTTGTGGACCATCATCATTGTTGCGATCAGCGTTATGTCGTCGCCCGATCTCTTGATGTCCGCTTTTCCGAATGGAATTTCGTACGGTTCTTCTGGAACGTTCGCAATCAAACCCGGATATGGTTCTCGTAATTTTGGCATTCTCTTGGCGTAGTACAGGAGCTTATGCTCGACGAAGAGTACAGGATCCTGACCTCGGATTGCGCTGATCAGTAAGCCCTTCGCGTCGTATGGTGTAGATGGGACTGCTACTTTGAGTCCTGGGGTATGAATGAACCAGGCTTCGAGGCTTTGTGAATGGTGTGCTGCTCCGCACGCGACGGGGTATCTTGAACCACAAGGTGTTCTGAGCACTACGGGCACGTTCATTGAGCCGCCAAACATGTATCTGATCTTAGCCATTTGGTTGAATACTTGATCCATTCCGCATCCAATGAAATCCATGAATTCTAGCTCTGCTATAGGATGCATTCCAGTGACTGCTGCGCCTACCGCGGCTCCAATAATCGCCGTTTCGGATATTGGTGTGTCGCGTATTCTTTCTTCTCCAAATTCCTCTTGCAACCCCTTTGTGCAGCCGAAGATCCCGCCAAATTTGCCAACGTCTTCGCCGAGAACAAAAACCGTTTTGTCTCTTTTCATTTCTTGGCGGATCGCTTCGCGAATCGCTTCAGCAAAGTCAAGCTGTCGATTTTCACTCATTCTTGATCCCTCTATGATTCGAAGAGATACAACGAGGCATCTTCAGGCCGAGGTGACGGACTCTCTTTAGCGAACGCGACTGCGTCAGCCACTTCTTGAATAACTTCCTGCTTGATGCTATCTAATTCGGCTTGACTCACCGTGTGCTCTGCGATGACTTTGTCAGCGAATTTTCGGATAGCATCTTTTTTCTCCCAATCCTCCATTTCCTCTTTCGTTCGGTAAGTCTCTCCTTTCTTGGGGTCGCCCTCGTGATGCCCTCTGAATCGGTAAGTTTTGCACTCGACTAGCGTAGGTCCATCTCCGCGACGGGCTCTTGCTGCAGCTTCTGAAACTGCCTGATACACAGCCAGCACGTCCATTCCGTCCGCAACTACCCCGGGCATCCCGTACGCGGCGGCGCGATCGGAGATGTTCGTTAACTTAGTAGACCTCGAGGAAGCTACTGAAATCGCATATCGGTTATTCTCAAGAACGTAGATGACGGGCAACTTCCACACTGCTGCTAGGTTAATGCCTTCGTGGAAGGCTCCTGTGTTGCATGCGCCATCGCCGAAGAATGAAACGCAGACCTGATCAGTTCCTCTCATCTTTATGGAGAGTCCGACTCCTGCTGCGATCGGAATCCCGGCGCCAGCTATTGCGCTGCATCCTACGATACCTATGTCGGGGGCGGCAATGTGCATGGACCCGCCTCGACCTTTGCAGTACCCTGTCTCTTTTGCAAACAGCTCCGCCATCATTCGGCCAAGATTCCCTCCTTTCGCTATGCAGTGCCCGTGGCCTCTATGCGTGCTAGTGATGTAATCCTCTTTTCTGAGAGTCGTGCACGCGCCGACGGCGACTGCCTCCTCACCGACGTAAAGGTGGAGTAAACCAGGAATGTTCCCTTGAGCGCTCTCTTCCGCAAGTCGCTCCTCGAAGTATCTTATTCGTAGCATATTCCGATAAATCTGAAGAAGCATCTGTTTATCGAGCTTCATTAATTTCAGCCGCGTGCGTGGTGTCTTGGCTACAAATAAATCTCGTGTCAAAGAGTTGTCCGTGAGAATGATCGCATCATCTGTTACTCGTTTCGTTCCAGACTCGACGGACGAATTCCGCAGCAGAGTTTACTCCCGTTTTGCCGGTGAAGCTTGCTTCTTCCATGCAAATCCAGTCGTCGAATCCGGAGGCGTGAAGTATTTCGAACATCTGCTTGAATGGGACAAGACCCGTTCCAAGCAGAACATGATTGAGTTGCCCACGCGTTGACGTGTCAGCGGCGTGGACACTGATTATCCGGTTGATGACTTTGCGGAGTACCGGAATGGGATCATCGCCGTAGGCGATTACGTTGGCCGTATCCCAGTTGACGCCCAAAGAGACGTCTCTAGTGCGGTCGACGATTTCCAGGAAGGTATCGGTTGGGTGGGAGAAGTCAATGTACTTCCACGCTCCTGGTTTGGCATGATTTTCATATGCCAGGCGGATTGGGTAGTTCTTCGCAAATTGCACGGCATTCCTTAATCCCTGAACAGCCCATTCGATCCCCTCACTACGTTTGACCGTTGGGTGGGCTTGACCAGCTGTTACGCGAACTAGGTCAGCTCCCAGTCTTGAGGCTGCGACAATATTCTCCTGCAGTTTAGATAGTTCACGCATTCGTTCATTGGGATCTGGATGTGTGAAATCTGGATAGGTAGTAACCATTGCCACTCTGATGTGAGCGGCCTCGATCTCACGACGCACAACGTCAAGATATGAAGGGTCCTTGTTTTTGAGGAAAAGGATACTGAGGTCGATGCCATCTAGACCGACCTCTGCTCCCTGTTTGGCCCACTCCTTGATGCTCATCTTGCCTTCGATTATGTCCTGAAAGTAGGAGACAGGCAGACAACTCAGTTTCACGACTAACACCTAGGCATTGCTTGATTAGAGTCTGGAATTACCTTTTCGTATTTGAGGAATACGAGAGATTATTCAATTTGAGACCAACCGTTGTAGTTGATGCCGCACGGCAACGGAGACGGAGTAATCAGTCAGATCGCAGTCTGACCTTCAACAGTAGCGAATTGCGGTATCTCAAACGCTGTATGTTTCCTTAAGGTAAGGTAGCACTCTCTTCCCAAAGGTCCGGATGAATTTCGACTCGTCAGGGCTACTGCTTTGCAAATGGATGTTGCTGAAGCCGAGTTTGATGTATCTCTCAATATTCTTGATGTGTTCTTCCACGCTGTTCGAGATGAACCAGCCGGTCAATAGTCCCGCGTCACTTACAAGTTTTCCATGGGCCTCTATTTCACGTGGGTCAGCAATCGGCGCCTTGAAGAAAATGGGCATAACAGTGGGAGCCCACCATCTTGCACTCTGAACAGCCTTGTCATAGTCCTTGTCATATGACATTTGGAGCTCCATGAGTTTCTCAATCTTATCGGGATCGCGTCCCGCTTCACTAGCACCCTTGTTTAAGGCAGGGAAAAGAACATCCTTGTATTGGCTGTCAGGAAACGGCAGCGTGAGAAACCCATCCGCGTATTTTCCAGCCATCTCTGCAATCGTTGGACCATTCGCAGCCATGTAGAGTGGGATAGGTTGCTTAGGTTTCGTGTAGAGGTTGGCGCTACGCAGCCTATAGTACTTGCCGCGGAAATTAGCGAACTCCTTGGTCCAGAGAATTCGCATAATCTGAACTGATTCTTCCAGTCGTTCCTTCCGTTCTTTGAACGAGGGCCACTTGAGTCCGAGTGGCAGCTCGTTCATCGCTTCCCCAGTACCTACAGCAATGAAAGCTCTGCCAGGATACATGTCACCTAAGGTCGCATAGGCTTGCGCAACGATTCCTGGATGATACCGTAATGTGGGACAGGTTAGGCCCGTTCCCAGCATAACTCTGCTTGTCCTTTGTCCTAAGGCACCGAGCCAAACCCAAGCAAACCCGCACTTGGCGCCGGTGTGAACCCAGGGATGAAAATGATCTCCGGTCCAAACCGCATCAAAACCCTCTTTCTCCGCTAATACGCCGTAATCAATTGCCTGTGACGGTGTTCGTTGAGTTATGTCCGAATAATAGCCTAACTTAAGATTCACTTGTCTCCCTCTGTTAGGCTGGACAATTCTGGCGTCTTTCACTGTACTAATTATCGCAGGCTGTTGCTGTTGCAGCTACTCTGGCGGAATTTGCTTGAAGGCCATATCGATGTCGATACCTTGCCCTTTGCGATAGTATTTCGCTGAATAGTACAAGACGACTCCGAACAGCAGTACAGACATTAAGAATATGATGTTCGTTGAAGTTATTGGAAAGCCAATTATCGGGAAAGCGGCAACGAAGACAACTATTGCTGCGAAACCGATTGCCCCGATTGCGCCGAGAATCGTGATTAAATATGCTCCTCCTACTTTGATTTTCGTTGTGCTCGGTGAACTGTCGAAGAGATCTTTTCGTCGTCTTGCGAAGACCATTGCTGCTACGAGAGCGGGTCCGTATCCCAATGCCTCTGCAAGCCCCGCGTTTGTGAGGACGGCAAGGGCGCTGCTCTGAAAGATTGTAATCCATAGTACGATTTCCGAGATAACCCAAAGAACTAATGTTGTGAAGACGGGTGTTCCAAATCTGTCGTTGACGTTGGCGAATTTGCTTGGGATTAAATTGTCGAATGCCCAGGCGAAGATGTGTCGTGTTGACAGTAAAATCGACTGAGCGATGACTATGAAGCATGCGGCAATTAGGCTCGCCGCGATAATGACGGTAACTACAACTCCCATAGCTGAGTTGGTCCCGTACATGTACTGCAAAATTGATGTCAGGAGGTTAGTTCCTCCGAACGGCGCCGTTGAAGGACTATTCTGTACCAAATATCCAACGCTCCCGGCGAAATCTGGACCGAGCACGAAATAGTAGAGGCCAGCGGTGACGAAGAAGAGTGCCCAAGCAAACAAGCCTCCCCCGACGACTCCGATAGTCATCGATTTCTTAACGGTCTTCAACTCTCCTCCAACGACACATGGCCAATTAGTGACTAAGAAGAAGGAGAGTCCAGGAAGAGTTAGAACTGTATCTGTCCAGCTGAAGTGTGGTGTGTAGCCGAGCGACTGTGCTTGGCTAATAACGTCTGTATAGGAGACAGAAGACTTGGCATTGAATGCGGCGACGAATCCGTCATGTCCTAGTGCCCCGAGTGCTACGGGTACGAGAATTGATCCAATGAGCGCCAATCCCACAAACAGTGTTTGCATTTTGGAATAGAATCTCACAGGTATTATCACCAGCAGTATTGAGATTGCGATGATGATGTTATCGAGAACGAGGCGGATCGTTGTGCCACTTAGCATTGATGCCTGGGCGGTCAATCCGAAAGCGGTCAGTAATCCAGGGGCATAACCCGTAACGATTAGATCCGAGAAAATCGCAGGATTAAGTATTAGCAGGAACACTAGCAACATGCTCGCCGCCAAACCAATGCCCGGATGCAGAATACGACTTACGTATACGTAATCTCCACCGGATCGAGGCATCGCTATGCCAAGCTGAGTATCGGCCACATAGTAAGCCACAAGGATGGGCAAGATCAGCAATAAAGCGACGAGCAGATTTGCTCCCGTTAGAACGTTAAATGAGATAAACAGAGCGGAGAGTCCGACTACGGTTACGATACCCCCGAAATTGAAGGCGAAACTATCCCATGAGCCGAATTCCCTCACAAGTCCGGTTGCTTCTCGAACGAAAACTCTTGGTGAACTCTTGGCCACCGAAAAATCACGTCGACCAAGTCCGGCGCGAATTATATTTAAGGCTTGACGCTGAACACCAGGACTAAACTTAACTCTGAAATTTCCGCTTCAGATACTTACCGCACGTGGGTTCAAAAAAATGATTGTTTTTTGAACCGTCGGGAAGGTTGATAAGAACCTTCTTTGTCGTCAGGTCAAATCCTGAGTGATAAAAATTTTGGCCGAACGCAACACGTTACGATCAAAATCGTATTACGAGAGAATTAATCCGCATGTGCCTGGCGGTATTCACTCTAACATTCGGTATATGCAGCCATACCCAATCTGGTTTTCGCGTGCTAAAGGTAGCAGAATTTGGGACGTTGATGGAAATGAGTATGTGGATTGCGTGATCAACATGTCCGCACTGATTCTGGGGCATGGTGACGAAGCCGTCGCACGCGCCGTGAAAGAACAGATCGACTCTGGCTTAACGTGCGGCGTCGAGACTGAGCTAAGCGTCGAAGTAGCGCAACAAGTAACCCGTATGGTGCCCTGCGCTGAGGCAGTGAAATTCTCAAACTCCGGTACAGAGGCAGTAATGAAAGCACTCATGATTGCACGAGCTTACTCCGGAAAGCAGAAGATACTGAAACTCGAGGGCGGATACAACGGATGGCAAGACTCTGTCGCGGTTAGTAGCAAACCGAATTTGAGAAGAGCAGGACCCAAGAAGAAACCAGTCTCAGTTCCTGAAAACCTGGGGTTGCTGAAAGCTAGCGTGGATGCAACTATAGTGATGCCCTTCAATGATCTCGAAGTCGCAGAGAGCATAATCAAGAAACATAGAAAGGAGCTAGCAGCCGTGATAGTGGAGCCAATCATGTTCAATCTTGGGTGTGTTCGCCCCAAGGAGGGCTATTTGCAAGGATTAAAGGAGATAACCGCGCGTAACGACGTTTTACTGATTTTTGACGAAATAATCTCAGGATTTAGAGTTGCCCCAGGTGGAGCACAGGAATATTATGGAGTGGTGCCCGACCTCGCCACGTTCGCCAAAGCGATCGCGAACGGTTTCCCAATGAGTGCGGTGGCTGGAAGAGCCGACATCATGGAAGTGACAGCCCCAGACGGTAAAGCCGGCTGGGCGGGAGTCTATAACGGTAGTCAAGTGTCCCTTGCGGCTTCACATGCGACATTAGAACGATTGGCTGATGGTGTGGTTCAGAAAAAGCTTAACGCGGAATGCGAACAACTTGAGAAGAGATTCGCCGAGCTAGCACATGAGGTAGGCGTCCCAGCTCAGGTGGCAGGCCTCGGTGGACAATTCCAGGTCTATTTCACTGACAAAGAAGTTAGTGACTACAGAACAGCATGCAGGGCTGACCCGACCCAATTCAGAGTATTCCAAGGAGAATTGCTGCGCGAAGGCATATACGCACTCCCTATTCCATTATTCCATCACGGTCTTGTAGCCGCTCACGATCGTGAAGATATCGAGAAAGTAGTATCTGGCATGCGCGCCGGACTACAGAAAGTGCGTAAAGGCTAAACAGCTACGCAAGTCAACGCTCGAATTCGCTCAAATCCCAATGAGGCGACTGAAAGTTTGTCAAAGAACACAAGCTCTCCAAGTTTATGCTGACTAACAGGAACGCACATCTCAATAGAAAATGCTGAAGCCACGAACTAAAGTACGCCAAACCCCAATTCAAATGATACGGCGTCGCTACTCACGCGTCGATTAGAACCCCGGTAGGCATGAGTGGAACAATGTTCTCATTGGCACGTTCTTGCTTACTACGATCAGCCATATGTTAAGTAGTTCACTATTTGCCTCATTGATCCCTGCAAACCGAACCCACCAGCTTTCGTGACAATCTTCAAACCAGCTGCGTTGCCCGACATTACTCTACCCAATGGGATCCCAGGAAGTATTTCTTGTTCAAGTCTAAGTCCTCTCGCTCGAATCTTCCTAAGAAACGCGGTTGCCATGTCACCTCCCGTCAAGAGAGCCCCACTCAAAGCGCCTGATAGAGCTAGGGATGCGGTCGCTGCAGCCAGGCCTCTCGCGATCGCGTCGGACCTTTCCCCACGCTCTAAGTGCGCAAACTTTGGTTGGATATCTTTCGCGTACAATGCGGAGCATACAACAATGACGTGATATTTCTCAGCGGCTCGAGTAGTTAGCTTGCGCATCCTGATTATCTCACGGTTTCTCGATTTTCCAGCAAGAGCATCCACTCTGGCTTTGAGGAGGAAAACTTCGGGATTTCTCGCCATTTTTTGGAGCTCATTTAGCGTCGCTTCATTAGTAGTCGCCGATAGAATCAGGATCTTCGGACGGAGAGATTGTTGAATTCTAGCAATTTCCTCTGCTAATCCCGCTGATCCACAAGGGATTAGGTTACGCTGCAAGCATACATTCGCGATACTCTTCAGATCATTCCTGTTTTCCGCATCTGCCCAGATGACTCTGATTCCTCTCTCGACCAATTGTCTGATTTCCGAACTAATCTTATGAGACCCCTTACGCACGGTCGCTAGCCGAATGCCGCCCACTGATTGAGAAGTCTGCGACATTACCAAGGTCCTGATGTCAGACGACCTCACTGGACTTGAGGGGTCCTTTGCGAACTCTGTCCTATCAACGGGAACTCCGTTGACTAATAATTGTCCGTTAACTACAGTCCGCTTATACTCTGGGTATGCTGGGCAAATAAGCACGAAGGACTCCCTGAAGCGATCAAGGATAGCCTGTACCTCAGCGCCCAGATTCCCTCGTAGCGTGGAATCAATTTTCTTGTATGCGAGGTCGACACCAGCTTTCTGGCATACAGAGCAGAACCTTTGTACACTACGATAAGCTTCTTTTTCAAATTCGTTCCGTGTTTCAGTATTAAATACCACCAAACCAGCGGCTTTGAGTTCCCGTTTAGAAGGCTTACGTAAAATGACTAAGGTGGAGATTCCGTGTTTTGCAAATTGAATTCCGACGTCGCATGCACCAGTGAAATCATCCGCGATTATTACTCGTTGAGTATGCGACGTTGATCTTCCAGTCATATCACGGTTCGTGATCCTTTTCCTTTCAACACGTTCTGGCTGCCATTTGCTCTTTCGCATTTTGATGGCGCCGACTATTCCTCAACGATGCCTAGCGTCTTGTTCTACTCTTAGCTATTTGAGCTGCCAGCCGAGTCGCCTCGATAAGGCTTGTAGGATCACCGGTCCCTAGTTTGAGACCGGCACGACGATAAGCTGTACCATGATCAACCGATGTCCTGATGATAGGCAATCCAATGCTAACGTTTACTCCAAGCTCGAAGCCTAGCATCTTAATCGCAACATGCCCCTGGTCGTGGTACATTGCGACAACAACGTCAAATTCGCCTTTCTTCGTTCGCAGGAAGACGGTATCGGGAGCGATTGGACCTGATACGTCGATTCCTATTTTCTTCGCAGCCTCAATAGCCGGCGCAATTGTTTCTATCTCTTCATTGCCAAACATTCCATCCTCGCCAGCGTGAGGATTAAGACCTGCCACAGCAACCCGAGGATGAGCGAATCCCAACTCTCTAAGGGCCTGATCGGCCAATTTGATGACAGTCGTAACTCGTTCTTTCTGGACTCGTCGTATAGCCTCCACAAGCGAAACATGCGTTGAAACATGGATGACCTTCAAAGGCCCAGCCACGAGCAGCATTGCAAAATCCTTCGTGTTGGTTAAGTCGGCAAGCAGTTCGGTGTGGCCAGCATACTTGTATCCACCCATGTTCATCGCTTTCTTATTGATCGGACCGGTTACGATCGCATCAATTTCACCAACGGTTGCGAGTGCGACAGCTTTCTTGATGTATTCGACGCAAGCCTTTCCCGCCATGGCTTGCGGTTCGCCCATCTTCAAACTCTTAATGTCAACGTTATGTAGATCGATGACGTCGATGGTTCCAGGAACGAATTTACTTTCACTGGACTTCTTGATTGAATTCAACTGAAGGGATACTTTGCCTACTTTCATTCCTTCGGTTAGGCATCCACTATCTCCAATAACTAAGGGCCTGGAAAATTCGTAGACTGTTTTGTCAGCAAACATCTTGCAGGTTATTTCAGGGCCGACGCCTGCTGGATCTCCCATTGTTATGCCGATGACTGGTCTTGTGTGGTCTGTCATTCGAATCTGCCTCGACTTCGTTTAATGGGTGACGTATTTGAATCCAATTACATATCCTCACCCTCGGCAACCACTCATTACTTCGCGACCGGCATATCTTAAGCTAAGATAATGGTCAATGAAACTTCGGAGACAAACGGGCTCAAGTAATTGAGGAGTAAGGGCGTTGAAAGCAATTAGAAAAACGGTTCCAAAGCCGGGTATTGAAGTCCAGGAAATCGAAGATCCTAAAATTAAGTCTTCAGAAGTTCTCGTCAAAATAGAGGCTACCGCGATATGCGGTTCAGACCTCCACATATACCGCTGGGATGAACAAACAACGCGATGGAAGTCGCCGCTACCAATGACGATTGGTCACGAGTGGGCAGGTAGGATCGTGGAGGTCGGAAGCAACGTTAAGTCTCTGAGACCGGGCGACAATGTTGCTGGAGAATCCCATATCCCTTGCGGCTATTGCTCCTACTGCCGAAATGGAAACATGCATATTTGTCAGAACATGCTGATCTACGGACTCCAAACCGCTGAAGGCTCATTTGCTGATTATGCTGCGGTGCCAGAGATAGTTGCTTACAAGTTGCCTTCAGGCGTGGGTTTTGAGGAAGGTGCAGTATTCGAACCGTTCGGTGTGGCGGTCCATGCAATTGAACGAGTGGGGATACAGCCAGGTGACGTAGTCCTCGTAATGGGATCGGGGCCCATAGGAATTTTCGCACAGCAGATCGCAAAAGTGTCAGGTGCATCAACGGTGATAGCCGCCGAACTCAAACAATTCAGACTAGACTTAGCAAGAAAGATCGGATCAGCCGATGTCTACGTCAATACTGAGAAAGAGGACATAGTCAAGCGAACCATGGAGTTAACGAACGGCAGGGGCGCTGACGTTGTGATTGAGCTAGCGGGAGCCCCGATAACGACCGTTCAGGCACTTCAGGCAGTGAAGAAATGTGGCCGTGTGGTCTTGGTCGGCCTTTCCGACAAGCCGGTTCAGATTGAACCAACCTCGATGATAATCTACAAGGAGGTAACCGTATTCGGGAGCACGGGCCGAGCGATGTTTGGAACATGGGAACGCATGGTCAACCTTGTTGCCAGTAAGAAAGTTACACCTAGTGCCGTAATCACGGATAGACTCCCGCTCGAGAAGGCGGAAGAAGGCTTTCAGCGAGTGATCAGGGGAGAGAGCGGCAAGGTCATCTTCATCCCAAAGTGATCAACGTTCGCTGACACTGGACTCACCGGCCAGCTACACGGATCGGTTAAGCTCATCCCAGTACGGACCTGACCTGCTCGACTCCCGACCTTAGACTTGTGAGAATAGGAACTTTGAACTGATCACCCAGCTGTGGTATAATTCGAGTCATCGACGCTTGTGCCAAGACAAGCAGATCCGTAGTTTGAGCAGTGCGCCTGATTCCTTCCAAGACTAGCCGGTCGTGAGTTACAGTGTCTTTGTTTGAGAGAGCTTCGAATGCACCCTTGCATAGTTCTGCTGTCACCTCGACTTTCTTGCCCTTGCTCTGGGCCTTTGCACGCAATAATTCCGTCGTCGGTCCGAGAGTAGCCGCGTTGGTCGCAACAACTCCAATTTTCGATGCTTGTTCAACAGCGATATCAGTCATAGGATCATCAATCTTGAAAACAGGCACAGAAACCAATGGTTTGACAGTGTCCACGCAGGGCGATATTGAGGAGCAAGTTACCAGTATAGCGTCGGCACCCTCGTCTTCCGCTGTGCGAACATAGTTTGCCACGACTCTGTGAACCTTTGGCGTCAGGCCGCCGCTTGAAAGAATCACTGAAATGATTCGGTTATCGATGATGTCGAATTTCTGCACAGACGGCATGACATCAAATACCGTCTTCGTGACCGATTCAACAATTGCAGGCGCCGTGTAAATCAGACCCAACGTCTTTGTCATTTTTCGCCCTTCGTGCTTTTTGGATGCTTGCTTAATTTATCAGTTTGTTTCGCTTCCGTTTCGAAAAAACACGCGCTGTGTTTTAATGTCGACGTTACTGGTACTGAAAAGACAATCCAAATGCGTTGTCACATTAAGTTGGGTGCACTAAACTGAGCAATCATTTGTTCTATCGAGACTTGTTTTCTGAGCATATCCGTATCGTTCGCGGCGAGGGCGTTTACATTTACGATGAGTTTGGAAAGAAGTATCTTGATGCGTCGGGCGGGGCCAACGCGTCTATACCAATAGGGCACGGAGTGAAACCCGTAATCGACGCTATGGTAGAGCAGGCACGGAAGGTAGCATTCGTACCGATGCACCTTTTCTCAAATGAACCTGCCGAGATTTTGGCGGATGAAATCGCCAAGATTACTCCTAGGGGGTTAACCACGACTTGGTTTGTGAATAGTGGCTCTGAAGCTGCGGATAACGCAGTCAAAATCGCACGTCAATACCATCTTCAGAACGGGAATATGGGGAAGTTCAAGATCATCTCTCGCTGGCAGGGCTTCTTCGGAAATACCCTAGGCGCTCTCGAAGTGGGAGGACACACTTTTCGGCGTAGCAAATACATTCCGTTATTGAAGGATATGCCTCATATTCCTCCGGCATACTGCTACCGGTGCTGGTTTGGCAAAACATACCCGGACTGCGACCTAGAGTGCGCTCGGTTCCTGGAGAAAGTGGTCAAACAGGAAGGGCCGGAATGTGTAGCAGGGTTTATGGCAGAACCGATCGTCGGCGCCACGACGGGTGCAACAGCGCCACCGAAAGAATACTTTCCGATAATCAGAGAAATCTGCGACAAATATGAAATGACAATGATCGCTGATGAGGTTCAAACTGGAGTTGGACGGACTGGGAAATGGTTTGCAATGGAGCACTGGGATGTCTCTCCCGACATAATTACGACTGCCAAAGGATTGAGCGGAGGCTTCACTCCTTTGGGAGCAGTAATAGTCAGAGATAAGATCGTTGAGAGCTTCAAACGCGGAAAATCAAACATAGTTGGAGGTCATACGTACAGCGGCAACCCAGTTTCTTGCGCAATTGGAATCGCTGTTCTTAAGCACATCCAGGAGAACAATCTACTTGAAAAATGCGCTGAGTCAGGGGCTTACTTGAAGAAGCGGTTGACTGAGCTTCAGGCAAATCATCGAATCATCGGAGACGTAAGAGGGATGGGATTGATGCTAGGCTTTGAACTCGTTAAAGATCAGAGCACAAAGGAACCTTTCCCAACAGACGCAAAAGTGAGCGGAAGGCTGACGAGGGAGTGTATGACGCGAGGAGCAATAATCTATCCTGGAACTGGGACCGCCGATGGAATAGTCGGGGATCACATATTGCTGACTCCACCCTACATCATCACAAGAGAACAAGCGAATCAACTCATCACAATCCTGGATGAATCCCTAACCGTGGTTGAGAAGCAGCTGCTAGATTAAGTCCCTGACTGATTGAGAATGCTTAACGTTCTGCGAGTTCGATAATTTCACCGTCAGGGCCTGAGAATACGGCTATTCTCTTACCCGGTCTCTTCACGTAGCTGATCTTACGATTCATTCTCTTTGCCACGTATGTGTTCTTGAAGTTGTCCCGATTTATTGCGAAAGGCTCTCCGATCATCTCCGCCCCTGCAGCTTCGAGTTTCTTTATGGCCGCGTCGAGATTACTAACACGCACTCCTAGATGGGTAATCCCCATTCTTCCACGTAAGGTCTGTTGCCAGGATTGTGTAGGTGCCACTTGCTCGGCAGATTCACCCGCAGTGATTATTTCCAGTGTAAGCGCACCGCTGTACATGTATGCGTTCTTATACTTGGTTTCTGGGCTCGGATTGAGCACTGACACTCTTAGGAGTTTCATGCCGAGAGCTTCTGAATAGAACTTGATAGACCGATTAACATCGCGAACTGTGATGCTTACGTGATCCATCTTGATCAAAATCGGCTACCTCAAGTGAACTGGCGCGGTTTATTTCGTTCGGTGATTATCCAGTGTCTTTATCAAAGTAGTAATTACTCGCGTCGTTGGAAATCACACCAAACTCTTTTAACCGTTCAATTCAGGAGCTAACGCACGTGATTTTGAATGGCAGTTAGCCGTAAAGTGTTCGTTCGCGACGCAACCGGTCTCGTCAGATCATTAACATGGTTCGACGGAATGATGTTCACCTTAGCCTACTACAACATTGCCGTCGCGGCCTTCATTGTCTTCGGGTGGGGCTCATGGCTCTTTCCCGGTGCGAACATGGCAATCTCGGTTGGAGTAATTGGACTGCTAATAGACATCCCGATAGTCATCGGATACTCATTTTTGGCTATGGGCATGCCTCGAGCTGGAGGAGATTACGTTTTCGTTAGTCGAGCACTCTCAGCACCACTAGGAACAGGCGTCGCATTCGTCTTCATGATCTTCTTCGCCATCTTCTCATACGGTCAGAATGCGTGGTTCGCAGTAACGACAGCTCTCTCACCAGGTCTCGCCGTACTGAGCTACAATATGAACAGCCCTAGCTTAGCAAACTGGGCAACCATAACTGGAACTAATGCCAACTTACAAGTCGCAATTGGACTGGTATTGATTGCAATAACTTTCATTCTAACATTGGTCCCGACCAGCGCATTACACAAAGTCTTCTTGGTATTGTCACCAATTGCTCTAATTGGATATCCGATCATCTACATCGGTATGTTACTCACGAGTTCGAATGCAGCCTTCCAATCGGCTTTCAACACTTACGGAGCGCTTTACTCGACGTCATACCAAGGAATCATCAATAGCGCGACACAAGGGGGCGCTATCATCGCACCCTTCAGCTGGGCAGCCTCACTTGCCGCCCTCCCAATCGTGTATGCAACATTAGCTTTTCCGAATAGCGCAGTATACACCGCAGGAGAAACCAAGAGACCAATGAGAGCAATTCCTGTCGCACTGGGTCTGGGTGTTGTCGTCATATGTGTCTCTACATACTTGATGGGCTTCGTCACTTACGGGGTCTTCGGATTCAATTTCATACAAGCAACAGCATTCTATGGCTTCTCAGGAGCAGCGGGTTACCCGCTTCCTGCGCCGCCCTTCACAAATCTGTTCTTCGGAATCTTGTTCAATAACGCAGCCCTCAACGCCTTCATGCTATTGTCAGCTGAAGCTTGGGAACTATTACTCATGGTCTCGTGCTCTTTCATCGCATCCAGACTGGTGTTTTCATTAGCGTTCGACCGAGTCATCCCATCCGGATTCGCTGACATCAGTGAACGCTTCCACACACCCCTCAAAGCCAACATAATTGCTGGGATTGGAGCTATTGTCTTCCTAGTAGCGTCAGCGTACAACTTCCTCGGAACATACGTTAACTCTATTGTGGCTTGGACATCAGTTTACCTCATAGTAATGTTGACTGCAACAATATTCCCGTTCATAAAGAAAGCCACCTTCGAAAGCTTCCCGCCTCCCGCTAACAAAAAGATTGGCGGATTTCCAGTAATGTCAATTGCAGGAATTTTCGGTACAATTGCAATACTTGTGGTCTTCTACGAACTATTCGCTTCACCAGTTGTAGGAGTAAGCTCCGGTTCGATTGTAAGCAGTTTCATCGTTGTCTTGGTCTACGGCATTGGCTTCGCGATTTACTACGCCGCAAAAATATACAACAAGAAACAGGGCATCGACTTAAGTTTCGTTTTCAAAGAGATCCCGCCGGAGTAGAAGCATCTAACTCCCGGAATCTCTTCCAGCTTTTTTGCAATGTTCACTACGATGACTCTTACGATAAAGTACGCGCTTTGTTCTAATGTGGAAGATCACGAGGTAGGAAGAGAAAACGTTCAGGTGTCTTCGTAATTCTACGATTGCGTTAAGGCCAAGTTCTTTGCTAGCAAGAACGGTCGTAGAACTGCTGCATTGTCACACAGTGGAAGGATTTCTGGATTAAGCGATAATCCAAGTTGGGTAATCATGAATTCACGTCTCTTCTCGATCCGATTCCACATTTCCGGATACTGATTTTTCAGCGAACTGCGGAGTTTCTCGTCTGCGAGGGCGATGGTGTCCTCCACGTTAACCCCAAACTTAGGTGATGGAACTATCGGGATCATGTCACTTTGGAGCATCATTCCTGACCTCAGAACGTAAGGTGATCCACGGTAAAATGGTGAGTTAGTCCATTCTTCTAAATCAATAAAATGTCCAGGATTTAACGCGAGTTTTAGTCCGAGTGAATGTGCTTGTCGGTCTATCGTGTTGAACACATCATTGCCGCTGGCGCCAACTCTTATTGACCGATACCAAGTGGCGAGCAATTTGAAATAAGGCATACAAATCTTGGATAAGTAGTCAGGTTGAATCTTTTCGAGTTCGTTCTCCTTCTCCACAACATAAGCAGCTCGGCAAACTAACGATCCTCGAACACCGAACGCCGCGGTGAGGGGATCACCGCGTTTTATCCTCCGAACTGAGGGGCTGCAGAGTCCGACTCGTGCTCTGCCGCCTGTCGAGAGCATTACGTGAGTGATGAGGGGCATGCCATTTAACTTCATAAGTTGAACCGCTTCGTACTCGGTAATTCCATCTTGCAAATTCGTTATCAAGTTGTGCATGTATCGAGAACATGTGGTCGCCGCGAATTCGAACGCCGCGATTTCATTGACAGAATGTGAATTTCTCAACCCAATCTTTGGATCGGTCAAGAGTTCATTAGCGTTGGTGACGTTCGATCTTGATCCCGTAGTTTGTCTTAGAGCATCTACTAGATAACTGGGAATTTCGATTGCGAGTGAAGAGTTCTTGAAGTCGTCTTGTGTGTAATGTTTCCATCCTGCGACGCCCACTTTCATGCCGCGTTTGATGCCTGCTTCACGGAAGAGTTCGGACGGTTCTTTGGGTTTCATTGATTTTGAGCGTGATTGGCCCATGAGTGAGAAGTATGGGACGACGCGATTCTTGGCATCGATCTGGGCGACGCACTTTGCGTATGCAATTCCCTCAAGTCCTACAAGGAGTATTGGTGCAGAATTGGTCTTACCGACAATCAGAATGGATTCTTCGAATCGCGGATCGTAACCCGCTAGGTAGGTTATGTTGCCGAAATGTTCCCGGTCACCGTAGACGATCATCACGTCCAATTTGCGTGTCTTCATTAGTGATCTGAGATGTGATATTCGAGCATGAAATTCTGTGCTGGGAACGGTCGGTTCTAATGAAGGAACTTCGGGAGCGGGGAGATCTAGTTCGGAGAGTCTGACATCTACCAAGTTTCTAGTCGCTCAACCGCTCTAATTTCGGTCAGTGTTAAACCCATTCCCTCCAAATCATCAAGGTTCATTGTGTTGTGTTGCTTCGAGATATTGTGCTAAATTCTTGTCCGTGTAAGTGCCAGCGTATGGTATGGATTTCACGTTCGAGTCGCCGTATGTCTGCTGGATGTAGGGAGATACGCTCCGGCCTAGAGTATCTAGAAAACCTTCCACGTCTCCGCTGGGTGCGGCCGCGATATGTGTGAAGCCTAGTTTTATGTAAGTTTCATAAAATTTGATGATTTCCTCAGCGTTGGATGCTACCAGAAAGTACTTCTCGACAGCCTCCCATGACACTCTGTCACCGTGTGCCTCGACGTACCGAGGATCTGAAACTCCCAGATCGAAGAAGACTGGAAGCAGCGTTGACTTCCATAATCTGAGCGAATGGAGCGCCTTCTCATGATCTCCTTTCGCGTATCCGACGTGGACTAGGAGCGACTTTTCGACCTGATCAGCTGTCCGTCCAACTTTTCTTGCCCCTCTATCGAGAGCAGGAAATAGTTTCTCCGTGAAGAGTGAAGGGTTTTCAACTGGAAGCGACATGAAACTGTCGCCTAGCATGCCGGCCACTTCCGCTCCTCTAGGTCCTGTGGAAGCGATGTGAATTGGAACGGGGAGATTCGGTTTATCGTAAAGATTTGCTCTGGAAAGTTTGTAGAATTTTCCTACATGAGTCACAAAGTTTCGGTTCCAAAGCATTCTGATGATGACCACGGCCTCTTTCAAACGCTCAAGGCGCTCTGCATTTGTAGCTGGCCATTCGAAGCCACACGGAATTTCGTTCAAGGCTTCTCCTGTACCTACGCCGAGGAAAACCCTACCTGGATAAAGGCAGGATAACGTTGCAAAAGCCTGAGCCACTATTGGTGGTGGATAACGAAAGAGCGGACAAGTGATACTTGTGCCAAGGATAACGTTTTTCGTCAACGCTCCGATCGCCGAGAGCACTTCCCATGAGAACGCGCCATGTGCATTCGTGTCATACCAAGGATGGAAATGATCCGAAGCCCAAACAGCATCCAAATCCTTGTCCTCCGCGCTTAGGCCATACTTCACCAGCTGCGATGGATGATATTCTTCAGAGGCGGCTACTAATCCTAACGTGATTCTCAAGGCAAGTTACTCTCTCATATCGGAAATACCATATTAGTGATTACATTTACAGTTATCACTGCGAGTTGCGATTGATGACGGAAAATGTGGAACTGGTCCTTGATGCTCGTGCCGTATTAGGAGAAGGCGCGATTTGGGATAACAAGCGTCAGGTGCTCTACTGGATCGATATCGATCCGGGGCTGGTTCACGTTTACGATCCTGCCACGCGCAAAGATCGTTCGATTTCAGTCGGACAGCCCGTAGGTACCGTGGTGCCGCGTAAGTCAGGTGGTCTTATGTTGGCTGTTCGAAACGGTTTCATGTCCCTCGACCCAGAAACTGCTAAAACATCGCTCCTGGCGAAACCGCACGATCATAATCCCGAAAACCGGTTCAACGACGGCAAGTGCGACCCGGCCGGCCGGTTCTGGGCTGGGACGATGGAGACGACGACACGTAAGGGTGCTCTGTTCCGTCTTGACACTGACCTCTCGGTTCATCGAGTATTGGATAATGTAGGATGCTCAAATGGGCTTACGTGGACGTTAGACAAGAAGACTATGTATTACATTGACACCAACACTGCTAAGATAGATGCGTTCGATTACGACAACGCGACGGGCACAATTTCTAACCGCCGTACCGTCGTAAACGTACCCGAAACATATGGTCTCCCAGACGGCATGAGCATGGATATCGACGAAAAACTATGGGTAGCACATTGGGAAGGAGGATGCGTCTGCCGTTGGGATCCAACCAACGGTCGACTCCTACGAAAAATCTCGTTGCCAGCAACACTAACCACTTCCTGCGCATTCGGAGGCCCGGATCTCGATACACTTTACATAACCTCGGCGACCACCGGGCTTGACGCTGCAGCCCTAGCCAAACAACCAAAAGCAGGTGGACTGTTCGCCGTTAGTCCAGGCGTTAAGGGCTTACCTGCCCTCTCCTTCGAAGGCTAACACGGCCAGAATATTTGACCGACAACATTTCGGAAATTAATTGCCCTAGTGCGCTACTTGCATGGCTCTCTTCAACGACTCTTCGGAACTAACTGTTGGGTTATACTCGAGCCCGACTAGACCATCATAGCCCAACTCGTCAATCTTCTTCAAAATGTTCCTGTAATCAAGCTCGCCTAAGTCTAATTCATGTCTCCCAGGTGCGCCTGCACAGTGAATGTGTGCAATGGATTTGAGATTCCTTTCGATCGTTTGTAGAATATTCCCTTCCATCATCTGCATGTGATATATGTCGTAAACCAATTTCAGGTTTGAGCTTCCTACGTCACGGACGACCTCGAACCCTAACCCTGCTGAATCGACAAAATATCCTGGATGATCAACTATTGTATTCAATGGTTCCAGGAGAAGTGTGATCCCTGCTTTTTCAGCCATCCTGCATCCCTCTTTGAGGGTGTAGATCATGTTTCTTGTCTGCTGCCGCATCGACACACCTCTCAAGGTGTTTCCGCTGCAAGTGATTATTTTCTCGCAGTCGAGCATATACGCGATTTCAATTGTCTTTCTCAGTCTTTTCAAGTATGTCGACTTATCGCGCGCTTTTACCAAACTACCTCCGATATCTCCCGCGTTAGAATTCACGACAATGTTAGAGACCGCAATTCCGCAATCATGAGTCACCTGTCGCATGGCTTTCATGTCTTTACCTTTTTCATCAGGCAACCAAAATTCTATCGCAGCAAATCCTAATCCTGCTGCTTTTCTAGCTCTCTCAGCGAACGGATATTCAGTCAACAACATCTCGATGCAAACTGAGAACCTGACCATCGCACTCCTCTTTTTAACCGAAGCGCGCGATCAGAGTAGGTCTGAGGTAATTTGCTTTGCTAAAGCGTGGAACTTCTCTGCAACAAAAGGGTACAATGCTTAATTCCACATAGAGGTAGGTCCGTTATCCGCTGATTCCTCGTGTAGCTGAGATTAAAGCAAACGGCAAAGATTACTAACCTAAACAAATCTTCTCTGGATACTTGCCGGTGACCTACACGAAACACGGATCCGCCATCTCGGTTCTCCTACTCGCTGCAATCTGCTTTACATTCTTCGGACTGCCGGCCGCTCACAGCCAACTGAACACCACTTCGATGACAACGACTATCAAGACCCCCCCAACAGGCCAATGCTCAGTGCTCGGCCTGGCCTTCTCAGCAAAAGCAAATCAGGTAATCGGGGGAACATTCGGATCAGATTCAGTCATAGATTTCTATATTTTGTCACAGAACGACTTCAACGCACTCTCGCAAGAAAATACTTGCGGCCTTCCATACGCCGCTAACCCGCTCTTCGATTTGACAGGCGTCTGGGCTTACGATAACGCATATGGAAGCTCTCCAATTCCAACGAGCGGGATTTACTACTTCGTCTTCGTGTACCATAACAACGGTATAGCGGAACTCACGAGTGGTTACGCAACGGTTGAACTGACTTACCCGGCCTTCGTAATGATCATAACACAGGCGCCACCAACTAATACCACGATCATGAACGCGAACACCACGACCACTACATAATACAACCAATTACACGGTCATTTTCAGTCGTAGAACCGAAACTGTCAAAAAGCAAGCCCTCGAATGACTTTCTGACGAATTATGCATCGAAACCCTACGTCGATCGCGGCACTAGCAATTCTCACAGTCATAACAGCAGTGGCGATTGTAAATCTAGGTGCAGTCTCAGCTTTGGCTCCGTGCGTAGCGCAAATCAATACCCCATACATGTCGACGGCGACGTTGAACCAGAATTCGAATATCGCCGTTACAATGCCTGTTTCTGTAACATGTTCCTTTACTCGTGGCCAACTGTACGCCGTCGGAGATGCATTCGACAATTCAACGAATACGCCTCTTGGGTCAGTGCTTAGCACGCTGCCATCAGTTAACAAAGGTAACCAGTTCAACGGACAACTTGTCTTTGTGATACCAGCGGCGGATCGTGGGAACTCCATTTATTTTGCGGTGTCCATCTACAGTGATCCTCCAAACATTGGCGTCAACTTCAGCAACGCACAACAGATGATTGTGAACACCCAACTCTTGGCAACAACCAGTGCTCAACTTATGGTGCTGCCAGAATTTCCGGTCTCGACAGCCATGGTGACTATCTTAGCCCTGTTCGTCGCATTAGTGATGTCAAAGCGTAAGCATAAGTGAAGGACAAACTGGTCGCTCAAGTCTAGCTCTTGAGCGATGAGTATTAACCGACTCATTCTTCAGTCCAGTATCCATTATCGCTTCTACTAGTACGCGTCGAAGTGAAGTATGTTCGTTTGATTTCGATGGATTAGGGATTTGAATCGTTTTAGTATGTGTGGATCTAGTGGGGCGAAGAACAGAATTGAACGCTGGGCGCCGAGAACCCATGAACTGGCTAGTCATGGGAATGCTATCGACACTGTTCTTTGCATTTTACGGTCTCTTTAGCAAACTTTCGATCCTTCAACCTTCGATCGTTAACCTGATCATTTTCATCGCATCCGGGATTTGCGGAATCATTCCATCTTTGCTCATCGAGCGAAAGGTCGCGTTTTCGAAGGAAGGATTTCTCTCCGGCCTCTGCTCCGGTGGATCAGTACTGATAATGTTATTCATGTTGGTCTCAAATCAAGTCTTAGTGGTTTTTTCGTTTGTGTCATTTTCATCAATAGTCTTCTTCTTGATCATGTTGGCGCTCGAAAAACCTACACTATCTCGCAAGCAGAAGTTTCTGGCGGCTACCGGGATTCTCGTATCTACCACAGGATTGTTCATTGCTTCAACATCGATGAATGGAATAAATAATCTGCTAACGAACTCTTCAATCTATTTGATGATCGCACCCGCGATACCAATCGGCATCGGTTTCTGGGCGTATTTCTCTTTCGTTGCAATAAAGAAGGCCAGGTCGACAGTCTCTACCGTCTTGCTCAGCTACTCATTCGCGGCACTTGCAATCGCGTTGCTAGGTTACTCTGTCCTTGGATTGAGTACTCCCTTACCCGATTTCTCTCAACTCAGCGACTTCTTCCCAGTGATGGCAGGGCTATTCCTAATGGGGGGAGTAATGCTTACGCTAAAGGCTTATGAGATGACTTCAGGAGAATCAAGAATCGAAGATACCATTGTAGCGATTCTTGCGAATGCCGAGATAATTCCGTTGATATTTCTCTCCTACTTCATCCTTAGAGAGTTCACGATCGAATCGTTCATCGGCGCCTTCACGGTCTTCATCGGACTCTCCATCCTAAACGCTGCAAGAGCCGAATAATCAATTTTCTATTTAGATCACTCTTCCGAGACCCGCCTAATTGATGAGAGAACCAGCGGAAGGAACCAGAGATAAAAACGAATCGGGAGACCTTGAATCTTGAACGCCCAGAAGAAGGGCAAGATGGTGATTGCGAAGAGAGCTCCTGAAATGAGGAGAATGTCTCTAACCCGCTTATACTGTGTTAGCGCCTCCTTTGGCACCAACCCTTTCTCTTCCCTGGCGAGTTGATGAGTAAATAATGCAAGAATCAACATCAGACCCGCCATATCCAGCGCGTACAATATAGAAGCGTAGTTCAAGAGCAATTCATGAGCTAAGATGTCGAAGGTGATGTTCAGGTAGAACAGGTACGGTTCGATTGAGACAAGAAAAAGCAATGCCAGATTGAGCGTAACAATAATGTTATCCTCAATAGGAAGAATTGACATTATGTTCGTGTACGCAAGCCAAACAGAAATCAAAATCAAAAAACTAAAACCGAACTCAAGAAGGTCAATCAACATTCCGAATGGCCTTGCGGGGATCCGCGAGATTAGAGGTATAGTACTGATCGCTAACGCAAGCCCGAAGATCAGGTCCGAGAGTGACTCGATTCGAGGTTTAGTGCGTGCTGTCACTGAGTCCAAATGAGAATCACTGTTAGTGAATGCAGTGACTTGAAAAGCTCTTTGCCGCTCTCACGTGCATTGGGAATGGATGCTGGACAACTGACTTGTGCGAGATAGGCACCGCTAGCATCTCCATTGTCGCCTTTTTCCTCATTTACTATATTATGGCTAGGCATGGAAAAGGTAACTCACGGTCACGTAGAAGAAGAGCTAACTAAAGTACAGACCAGAGCTAGTCAAAGAGTCACTTCTCCGCCATCAACTACGACGGTTTGCCCGTTAACGAAGGCGCTGTAGTTACTCACTAGCATCAGTGCGACTCCAGCGATGTCCTCTGGCTGACCAGGTCTGCCGAGAGGTATGCCCGAAACCAAATCCAGCCGTCCTGCTTTCGATAGCCTATTCCAGTTTCGTTGTGTAGCTATTGATCCGGGTGCAATCGCGTTACAGCGTATTCCGTATTTCCCATATTCCTTCGCGATGTGTTTTGTTATTCCCAAGATTGCAGATTTGGCAATGGTGTACGGTGCACCTTTATCGTATCCGGCGATAGCGGGGGTTGAAGAAATGTTGACGATCACGCCGTATTTTTGTTTCATCATGACTGGCAAGACCTCTCTACAGCACCGAAGTGTTCCTAAAGTGTCAACGGCCAACACTTTCTTCACTGCCTCATCTGAAATTTCATGAAGCGGCGTATCCCATAATTCATCCTTGATCGGGAAACCGGCATTGTTCACAAGAATATCGATCCTGCTTTTGTATTGTTTGAGAGTTTTCTTCACCATTTCGACTACGTTCTCTTGCGATGCTATGTCGGCGCTAACGCCAATTGAATGCGTCCTGTATTTCCGCCTTATTTCATGAGCTACGTCGTCAGCTTCTTTTTCATCTCTTCCCACAATGACGACATTTGATCCATGTGCAGAAAATAGTTCGGCAATGGCTCTTCCATTTCCTTTCGTAGAACCGGTGACGATCGCGGTCCTGCCTTGAAGAAGTTTGACATTTGTTCTGTTATTTTTCTGAATCAGACTTCATCGCTTTTTCCTGAAGGTTGTCGATTTCTTTGTGTACATTCTCCTTCTAAAGGTTGCATCAGTCTAGTGCCTTGTTGATATTTTAGTGGATTAATGATCTTGTGGGGGCGTCCGTTTAGTTTCCTAATTCTCGATTTACCGTACCCAGGACTGGCTTGTTTGGTAAGTCAATTAACAAGGCTCTGGCCAAATCCATGGATCCTTCCTTCGCCTTATCCGCCAGGGTATCGGCTACCCTTGAAACGTAGTGTAAAGGTGGAGAGGCGTCACATAGAGGTTCAATTTCTCGTTCAAAACCTTTGTAGATCCTGCCGTCAGCACAGATCCCGTTCAGCATATCTTCCATCACCCTTTTCGAGCGTCTTGTGACAATGTACTCCGCTGAATCAATTTCCTCGAGCAACGCCGATAATCCTTTGTCATCGGCTGAGAACTGCTGGGCGGAACTTTTAGAGACCTGCAAGGCTCGATTGATGAGTCTTGGCGTATGCTCGGAATGATTCACGAATCGTCTCACATACTCCTTAGTCTCTAAAATGGGAACCCGATCCACAAGACGGACCCGTGGAAGTGAAAGGAGTGTTTCGATTGGCCTTGGCATTTCTGCATAGAATTGGGTATGGCAAGGCATTAAAACGGTTACTCCTTAGAAGCTGGGTTTGGCTCAGCTCTCATTCAGACCTAATCCATGAATGATACATCACTGTACCGTAAACAGTACGTTAATATTCCGCGAGGACTGTATAGTGTTTTGATGACCGATGGCAACGATCCAGACGCAGCTTCAGGAAAGACTAGACGAGCAACTGTTCGCAGAGTTCGATCTCGAATGCAGCAACTGCGGGTTCAACACACAAGACCCTGAAATATACGACCGCCATAACCGGCGTTGTAAAATTTCAGTCGACGCGGCTTTTCGTTGAACGCTAAGTAACAGTAACCAATGGCCCCCACGTCAATGCGGGCGCCTAAGGTTCTTTGTGTACAACAAACTTCTCTAGAGGTTTCTCTGCGAGAACCTCCTCCCCTTTTTATTTTCTCAAATTGAATCTAAGATTTTCTTCTTCGGATCCATACTATGGCCGCCATGGCGACTGCTAAAGGAAAGAACGCAAATTTTCCAACGAAAGAGAACGCTACGACAGACACGATAAGCGTCAGATAAGGAAAAATTCGCGTCAGACCATTCAACTTCAGCAATTTGACTGCCGATGCTGATCCAAAGATGTACACCGCAATGAATCCCGCCCCTGAGACTAAAAACAAATCGTCCAATCTCGCATTAGTCATGGCGTCTATGATTAGTCCTGCCGTTGCTCCGACGAAGATGAGCACGATTGCTCGTGCCGGAGCGGCCCTAGAATTCAATTCGCGCAATGCGGAAGGCATGCTTCCATCGCGTGCTAGCGCAAAGACGAGACGAGATACACCTATGCTGTAGGCATTCAAAGCCCCGAAACACGTTGTAATGGCTAGAAACAACACGACTATTACGGTGCTTATGCCGAGCGACCGCGAGAACATCAGCGCAATCGGCGCGTAGAGACTCTGATTTTCGTAGATCCCGGTTCCAATGGTTGCGAGCGAGGTTAAAACATACAATACACTCGTTATGAGAACGCTAATTCCAATGCTGAGTTTGAAATCACGTTGAGGGTTTCGAAATTCTTCAGCCATATGTGGAACATTCTCATATCCGAGGAAGGAGAAGAAAATTACCGCAGCAACAACGCCCACGGCAGACCATCCTTTCGGCACGAACGGGACAAAATTGTCCGCATGCATCCGCGGCAAAGTTAGAACCACAGCGATAAAGAGAACTACCACGACGGTTCCAAGTATGATTGATTCGATTCGGCTACCGATCTTTATCCCAGTAAGATTGATCAAAATCGTTCCAAACATGAATACGAACGAAATCGGATAGAGTAGACTCGTGGCCAGTCCGAGTGAGACTATAACATAGGAAGCGGCCACTATGGCTACGATAGGAGCACCAACGAAGAACGAAAACACAAACAACCATCCAGCTATGGTTCCGATCTTCCAACCGAATGCGCGCTTCACATACGCTGATATTCCTCCCGCTTCCGGGTAAGTCGAAGCCAAGCCTGCAAAGGTGTAAGCAATTGGATAGCTTACCAGCGATAATGCGATCCAAGCTACGATGGAAGCTGGTCCGGCGATATTCGCCGCAATCGCTGGGGCAACTAGGATTCCGCTTCCTAACACTGATCCAACGTACATGAAAATGCCCTCTCGCAACCTAATGCTCCGATTGAGAGACCGCGGTTTCGTAATCAACAACATCACAGAGTATAATCAACGAGTGTATACTCTGTTTCCGAAAAACATGTGCATCCTGACGAGAATATCTCATTCGCCTATGGTCGAATGCTAGATGCGAATTCGCATGTCTTAATGTTTCTTGGCTTTATTTCGCAAAAGTCGAGCTATGTCTGCCTCATCAATCTCAACTCTACTCTGATCCAACTAGTTTCAGAATAATAACTCAGTTACCTATGACTTTAGGGTTTAGAATCGATTTGTTTCACTCAGGAGTATGAACCACGTACAACCTCGGCCCTTTTCTAACCTTGATCGGTTGTTGCTTCTTGAGGAAAAAGAAAATGCAGTCCCCGCTATGCGATTTCTGTAGGGATAGTGGTGTCACCATTTCCGCTGAATACGATGGAAGGACCGTATTCGGATCCTGCGCTTACATGTGCCGTTCACACTTCGAACGATTCGGACAGGGCTTAGGCTACGCGACGGGTAAACGAATTTCTCGAGAACTCACAATCACCGTACCTACCTAGTACACGAAAAAGGCTCCAAACGTCGACCCGCTTCTGAAGAGTTACGTGTCGGTCGTACCGTTTCCCTACCAATCTTTCCCTCGTTTCGAGGTGGTCCATATCCGAGATCCGGAGGCATTCTTTTTAGCCTACTCCTATCGATGAAGCCACTCCACTCTGAAGCGCTGGTGAATTGTTGAATCGCGTCGCGATTTATGCAGTGATCGTCAGTCTATTCGGCGCGTATTGGAGTTGGAAGCTGCTTCAATGGTACCTTTCAGCCAATAGTTTACTCTACTGCGTCCTAGGTACCCAATGTCCACTAGTCTTCCAAAGCGCCATGTCCTATTTTTACGGCGTTCCGATTCATGTTTTTGCTGTGATATGGTTCTCCATCTTGGCCTTACTCGGACTGGCACGAGCCTATGGCAAAAAAAAGGCATCGTTGATCGGCATGCTCGTCGGTGCTCTGTGCATTCCCACAATAATCTATCTAGATTACATTATGGTCGCGGTAATTCATGCGATCTGCTCCGACTGTGAGTTAGCACACCTAACCGGACTGTTCGTGTTCATTCTATTCATCATACTCTATCGGTCTGATAGAAA
>Ga0074045_10000735_pt1 | contig 32000 bp, 28 predicted proteins | sample BogForMeECP23OM2_FD_94442 | JGI IMG/M metagenome (GOLD analysis project Ga0074045, IMG submission 94442) | Bog forest soil microbial communities from Calvert Island, British Columbia, Canada - Bog Forest MetaG ECP23OM2 | ecosystem: Environmental > Terrestrial > Soil > Wetlands ...
ACACCTACAATAATCAAAATATACATGTCTACATAATCGAAGGCAAAATACCGTTAACTGCATGACCGATCGGGGCTTACTCTAAAAACTAGAGGTGAACATGCGCTGCAGAGTCGAAAAGCTGCCGTGAGGCAGCGGCGCCAGCCGCCGCGGTGGTGACAGCCGGGGCAAGAGCGCGGAACAAGAAATGCGACTGCAGGCCAGAAAAGGGCTTGCCGTCGAGTTCCGCATAAGGGTAGATGAAGTAGTTGAAGGGCTCGCCTTTCTGCAAGGGAGAGAGGTGATACGCAGCGTGAGGTGAATTGAATGGAAGGCAATGGTGGAAAAATCCGATTGCTCAGGCCATGGCGGCGAGGGTGGGTCTCGTGGGTGCTACTGGTTCTAGCGCTGGCAATTGGCGAGTTTTTGGCCCACGCAGGGGCGGTAAGCGCATGGCAAGCGGCGGGTACAAACACGCCGGGGGGAAGGAGTTCGGACGCTCAGGTGAAGGCGGCAGCAGCGTCGTCGGAGACCTACCAACTTCCGCCTGAGCGCTACCAGAAGGCCGTGTCATTGGCGAGGCAAGAGTACACGCTGTACTTCGTGGCTGTGGCATGGGGCATTCTGGTGTTATTGGTGCTGTTGCAGACGGGAGTGGTGGCAAGATCGAGGGACGCCGCCGAAAGCGCCAGCCCAAAGCGGAGCATACAGGCGCTGATTTTCGTTCCCACGTTGATGCTTCTGCTGGCGGTGTTGCACCTGCCAATTTCGATCTATGCGCACCGGCTTTCACTGCAATTTCAGCAATCGATTCAAGGATGGGGTTCATGGTTCTGGGATTGGACGAAGAGCGAACTGCTTTCCCTGGGATTGGCGTACATCGTCGCGCTGCTGCTGGTGAGCGTGATCCGGTGGAAGCCGCGGACGTGGTGGCTGTACTTCTGGTATGCCATGGTGCCGCTGTCGCTGTTTTTGTTTTTCATCAGTCCGTGGTTCCTCGATCCCATGTTCAACCGGTTCACGCCGCTAGAGCAGACGCATCCCGAGTTGGTGGAAGCAATCGGTAAACTGACGCAGCGGGCGGGCGTACCGATTCGACCGGAACGCATGTTCTTGATGGAAGCGAGCGCGAAGACCAGCGCGATCAATGCTTATGTGACGGGCGTAGGCGCTTCGAAGCGCGTTGTGGTGTGGGACACGACGATTCAAAAAACGAATCCCGACGAAGTTCTTGCGGTGGTGGGTCACGAACTGGGGCATTACGTTCTGGGACACACCTGGAAGGGTTTCGTGTTTTTTACCGGCGGGCTGCTGGTCGGGCTGTATGCGGCCTACCGCGTGCTGCAGTGGGTGCTGGCGCGCTGGGGTAAGTCTTGGGGTGTGCGCGGTCAGGACGATTGGGCTGCGTTGGCAGTGCTGCTGCTGATATTCCAGGTGTTGGAGTTCGCGGGAACGCCGATCGGTAACGCCTTCAGCCGGATCGAGGAGCACGCGGCCGATGTGTACGGGTTGGAAGTGACGCACGGAATCTTGCCGAACTCGCAGGAAGTGGCCGCGCAGTCATTTCAAAAGATGGGCGACATCGACCTGGCGGATCCGAATCCATCGAAATTCATCACGTTCTGGTTGTACAGCCACCCGCCGCTGGGAGAACGGCTGGAGTTTGCGCACAATTACGACCCGTGGTCCAAGGGGAAGTCGCCGAAGTATGTGAAGTGAGGATGGCTAGCAAGCGAGGCGCGTCAGGCTGAGGCCCCGCGCCTGTGGACGTGGCGGCGCAGGAAGCTTGCTACCTTGTGACGATTGCCGCACGTAGCCATGGAACACCAACGCCGGCGATGCGTGCGCGAGTCGTCATAAAAGAACAGCCGGCAGGATGGATTGGCGCAACGGCGGATGGGCGCTTCCTCGCCTTCCACAAGCAGTTCCGCGGCAGAGCGCGCGATGGCGGCGAGCAACCACTCGAGGCCTTCTTCTCGCGCGATAAACCGAAGACGCCAGCCGTCTTCCTGGGGAACCAGTTCGTCATGGCCCTCGGTGACTCGCAGGATTTCATTAATCGGTTCCGCCCAATGGCGCGGGATGGTTTTACGTTCAACGATCGAAGCGAAAACCGCACGGAAGGACTCGCGAAGCCGCAGGATCTTAAGCAGGATCGCATCGACGGCCCGCGCCTCGGACAGCAATAGAGGCCGGAGCCGCGCTGCGCGTTCCAGAGTCACCAGTTTTGCGTCCAACAAGAAGGAAACAAATTCGTCCCAGGAAAGATCGTGGGAAATCGGCGAGATGTTGGCGAAATCAAGTGCCAGACGGCCAGCAATTAGCGAGGAGGAAGGGCTATTGTGAGGCATAGGAGAGGCTCGCGAATGCGCGCGCCGCTAACCGGCATTCTATAGTAAAAAGGTTACGGTGGTCGGAACGAAAAGAATTTGGTCCGCTTCACCTGCATCAGTACTCTGGTCTCTTTGGGCAAGGAGCAAGAATGGAATCGGGAAATTCGGCATACGATCCCACAGGACAATCCGCGTTGTCAGCTCCCCCTCCCGGTCCCTCACCACTGTTTTTCAACGAACATGGATTGCTGCGAGCGGGATGGAGGCTGCTGGTCTATCTGCTGCTCGTCGTGGTGGGCGGCGCAATCATCATGATGGGCTTGAGGTTTTTTCTGACGCCGAAGCGCGGCTTGCCGACAGAGATGATCGTGTTGGCGCAAGAAGTGGTGGGTTTTGCGTTGGTTTATGGCGCGGCGTTGGTCATGTCGCGGCTGGAACGGCGTCCCGCAGGCGTATACGGGTTGCCAATGTCTGAGGCGCTGGGAAGTAAATTCTGGCTCGGATTCCTTTTTGGCGTGCTGGAAGTTTCCCTGCTGATCGGGCTGATTACCGCGTTCGGCGGGTATTCCTTCGGGAGCCTGGCGCTCGAGGGAAGCGAGATTGTGCAATGGGGATTGTTTCATCTGCTGTTATTTTTCTTCGTTGGACTATTTGAGGAATTCCTGTTTCGCGGCTACATGCAGTACACCCTGGCGGAAGGGATCGGTTTTTGGCCGGCTGCGGTTTTGCTTTCCGTGGTGTTCGGTGGGCTGCACCTCGGTAACCCGGGAGAAGGCTGGGTGGGGGCCGCAGGCGTGGTAATGGTGGCGATTCTGTTCTGCTTGACACTGAAGCGTACGGGCAACCTCTGGTACGCAGTGGGCCTGCATGCCAGCTTCGACTGGGGAGAAACGTATCTCTATTCGGTGCCCAATAGCGGGACGACGATGGAAGGCAGCCTGTCGCACGCCGTGTTGCACGGGCCAAAATGGTTGACGGGTGGAACGGTAGGCCCGGAGGGTAGCGTATTCTGTTTTCTGACCATGGCGCTGCAATTTCTGGTGGTACTGTGGCTGTTCCCCAAGAAAGACGCAGCGAATACGACGCCATCGCAGAACTAAACCATTGCTCTCAAGCGTGAATGTTAGAAGGCGTAGCAGTTGAGATCCTGGGTCGATCCTCGTCGGATCGCCCCAGGATGACAGCGTTCGGGCAGCCAGCTCAGTGAACCAGGACGGAAGCGTGGACCAGTTGCACGCCTTGCGCTTGCACCTGCGGCAGCATTTCGCGGAGTACCTGCAACGTTTCGGGGTGGGGATGGCCGATGGCAATGGCTTCGCCCTTTTCCCTGGCGCCGTGAATGGCAAGTTCCAACTGGCGTCGAATGGCGCCGGCTTCTTGCACATCATCGAGGAACGGCACGTTGCGGAAGGCGCAAGGAACGCCGTCGTGCTCAGCAGCGTCGAAGGCCACTGTCGCCGCGGTCGTGCGGCTATCGATGAAGAAAAGGTGGCGCTGGCGAAGCAAGGGCATAAGCTCCGCCATGAGCGCCGGATTGGATGTGGCGAGCGAACCCTGGTGATTGTTCACGCCAACGGCATGCGGAACGCTGCCGAGCATTCCACCCAAATCGTTTGAAACTTGCAGCGAGCTCATTCCCACACGTAGCTGCTGCGGCTCCGACGCGTCATTGCCGATGGCTTCCATGGGCAAGTGCAGCATGACTTGATAGCCGCGCCGGTGAGCTTCTTCGGCTATGGCGGTGGAGTGCTGGTGGAGGGGAAGCACGGAGAGCGTCAGCGGGTAGTGGAGAGCGAACAGTTGATCGACAGCCGCGGGATCACTGCCCACATCATCGAGAATAATCGCCAGCTTTGGTGAGGCCGCGGCATTGCGGGACGGGCGCGCTGCGTGGTCCTTGGAGGAACGGCGAGCTCGTGCGGCCTCGCGATACGATTTGATCTTGTCGCAGCCCGCCAGGCAAAGAAGCACGGACGCAAGCGCGCAGAAAAAGACGGCGAGCGATCCACGCCCAGCGGGAACAAACTCAACTTTCACGTGAGAGCTAAGCGGCCTTCTTAACCGCAACCGGATTCTTCAGCAGATCCAGAGCCTTGCGCAGAACCGGATCCTCCGAAGAGAGAGGACGAGGCCCGAGCTGCGGCGGTTCCTTTTGCGGAGTCGAAGAAGTGGCCGGGGTGGAGTCGTCGCCACCATCTTCCCCATCATCGGCGGCAGCGGCGCTGTGCACAACTTCCGTGGGAGCTACGCCTTCTTCCAGGATGGCCTTGCCGTCGGCGTTGTAGTAGTTGGCCACGGTCAGAATAATGGCCGATCCATCATCCAGGGTGATGAGCTTCTGCTCGGAAGCGAGCCCGAAGGTGCGGTCGCCCACCAGATCGCCGCGCTTGGTGTTGCCAATGGATGCCGCCAGAATTTCCGCCGGGCCGGTGGTCGTGCCGTCGATGAGAATGGCGACCGGGCCTTTCCAAACCACCTTGCTGGGATCGGCCGCGAAGACTTGCTCAGGGACGGTCTGACCACGCAGAGAGGTCAGATTTCCCGAAGGCACAAACAGGCGAGCGATCGAGAGAGCTTCCGGAATGGAGCCGCGGCCGCACTCGCGCAGATCAAGGATAACCTTCGTTACGCCCTGCTTGCTGAATTCCTGTAATTTGGCGCGCACTTCGTCGGCGCGCCCCGCGTCCAGAGTGGGAAAGCGGATGGCAATCGTTTCGTTATCGATGCGCTGAACCTGGAGCTTCGACGCGGGAAGCTTTTCTCGCGACAGATCCACGGACTCAGGCTGCGTTTTTCCCCGGCGAATAACGCCAACTTTCACGCCCGTGCCCGGCTGGCCGGCCAGCAGGTTTTTGGCTTGCCCCACAGACATTTCACGTGTGGTGAAGCCGGCGACGGACTCAAAAATGTCGCCGCTGCGAATGCCGGCTTTGTCCGCGGAACTATCCGGGATAACGGAAGTGACGATGATGTAGCCGAAACGCTTGCTGAGATTCAAGCCGGTCTCGCCGGTGGTGGAATTGGCGAGCTTCTGTTTGTATTCGGCGTATTCGCGCGGAGTGAAATAGCTGGATTCGGAATCGAGGGATTCCAGCAGGCCGTGAAGCGAGCCGGCCTCAACCAGGTGCATGTTGGGCTCATCGACGTAGTCCTGCTGGATCTTTTGCAGAACTTCGCTGTAGACCACCAGCGACTTGTACGCCTTGTTGTCGGTGGTGCGGCCAAGAACATGCCCAAGCCCCACCCAGCCGAATACGAGTATGGAAACGCCCAAAATGCTAAAACGCGCGAGTCGATTCATCCAGCACCACCCAGGAAAAAGATGCAAACCACAAGCATAGCATTTAGACGTATTGGCGCACAGGAAGAGTTGGACAACGAGAGAAAGAAGTTCGTGAGGATGAGCGAGGTCGAAGGTGGAGGCTTGGTGGTGGAGAAACCACGGGAACTTGGTGTAGTGTTGCGCAAAAGACACGCCGAACCCCGGGATAGAGGAAATGTTCCTCATAAGTAACTGAAAAAGAAGGAGAAGCAAGCCGTCGATTGGCCGACGATGTGCTAGTAATAGAGTGGGGCATGTTCCAAACAACCATTCAGAATTCCGTCGCCACACAGGGCATCGGACTCCACACCGGAGTTCACGGACGGCTCCGTCTTGTTCCCGCGCCTGCCGACACGGGGATTGTGTTTCGGCGAGTGGACCTGGACGGGTTCCAGATTGAGGCCCACGGCTGCAACGTAGCCCGCGTCAGCTATGCCACCAGCTTGATGAAGCACGGTGTGCTGCTGTCCACGACGGAACATCTGCTGGCAGCGATCTACTCCTGCGGAATCGACAACATCTACCTGGACATTGACGCGATTGAGGTGCCCATCCTGGATGGCTCCGCCGAGCCGTTTATGCAGATGATCGACGAAGCCGGCATTCGCAGACTGCGCCGCAAGCGGCGCTACCTGAAAGTGACGAAACCGGTCGAGGTGGTGGAAGACGGGCGGCGCATCGGGATCTATCCTGCGGACGAATTTCGCGTGCGCTGCTACGTGGATTTCCCGCACCCGATGGTGGGGCAGCAGGAAGTGGAAATGGTGGTGAACGCAGGCTCGTTCCGGCAAGTACTATCCAGGGCACGGACGTTTTGCTTTGAGAGCGACATTGAGCCTTTGCGCGGCATGGGCCTGATTCGAGGCGGTTCACTGGACAATGCCATCGTGCTGACGAAAGACGGCGTGATGAACGGTTCGCTGCGGTTCGCCGATGAATTCGGCAGGCACAAAGCGTTGGATCTGATTGGCGACCTGGCGCTGGTGGGTTTGCCGCTGCTGGCACGGGTGGAAGCGCGCAAGGCGGGGCACGCTCTGCACACCCAGTTAGTGAGCCAACTGCTCGCCGACCCAACCTCCTGGGTGATCACGACCGACGAACATGCCGAGGCTGCGACAGGGTCGCACGCTTTTCGTTCTGCTCCCGTAACTGCAGGCGATTAAATCCCACGCACAGGAAACCGAGACTATGCTTGACGGCAAGCGAAGGGGAGGAAATGTGTCAAATCGCGCGGTGCTGCTGACGATTTGTGGCCTGTGGTTCGTCTTGGCCGGCGGGGCGGCGGCGCAGACCTGGAATCCAGTGTGGTCCGATGAGTTCGACGGGCCGGCCGGCACGTCCATCGACGCGGCAAAGTGGAAGTTTGAGACGGGCATTCTGAAGGTAAACAACGAGATCGAATTTTACTGCGCGCCGGACTCCACCGCTGGCGGATGCAATTCCGCGAAGCCCAACGCGTACATCGATGGCAACGGCCACCTGGTGATCCAAGCGATCAAGCTCAACCCAAGCACTGCGCCGAACAGTGGAAGCTGGACGAGCGCGCGGATGGTGACCGATGGCATGGGACAATTTCAATATGGAAGAGCGGAAGCGAGGATGACGTTGCCGGTGGGTCCGGGAATCTGGCCAGCCTTCTGGGCCCTAGGCACAAACATCAGCTCCGTGGGGTGGCCCACTTGCGGGGAGATCGACTACCTGGAGAACGTGCCCGCTTCGCGGGGACTTGGGCCCGCGAAGATCAGCTCAACACTGCACGGACCGGGCTATTCCGGCGACAAGGGATTGCCGCGAAAATACACCTTTCCCAATGGCGACGTGACCGGGTGGCACACTTACGGAGCCATCTGGTCGCCGAACATGATTCAGTTCTATGTGGACGACCCTGCCAAAGTGTTTTATGTGATTACCGCGGCCGATGTGCCTGCGGGGCAGAGCTGGGCGTTCAATCATCCATTCTATTTGCTGATGAATTTGGCGGTGGGAGGTGATGGCTCTTGGCCCGGCCCGGCCGATGCGACGACGCCGACGCCGGCGGTGATGACGGTGGATTACGTGCGGATCTATAAGGCGACGGCGGTGCCGGCACCGAGCTTGGGGAATCCTGTTTCGATCACCGTGAAGGCGGGAGCGACGTCCGGAACTAGCACCGCCTTAAGCGTGGCCAACAAGGTGGGGACGGGCCGCGTATTTTTGTCCTGCACGACCACCGCGCCAAAAGCGACTTGCCAAGTCAGCACAGGCGATAGGTTGAACCCTCGTACGCTTGATTTTTCCAGCCGCGATAAGGGCGTGGCGGAGATTACGGTGAGCACGATTCCGGGGGACGAAACGGCTCCGGGCAACTACTTGATCACGGTAAACGCGTACACCGTAAGCGGAGACGGCGCGGCTCCGGACGCCTCGGTCAACGTGCCGTTGATCGTCAACTGAGCGCTTCGGCCGCCACCTGGGGGCGACCCAGGATTAGCATCCATTCATCAGCGCAAGAGTCCGTGGTTGTCAAAACGCGGATGTCACGGGACAATGCTGGCCATGACAAACAAGGACGTGGCAATTCTAATTTTGGCCGCGGGCAAAGGCACGCGGTTGAAGTCGAGTCTGGCGAAGGTGCTGCACACGGCTGGCGGGCGCTCGTTGGTGGAGCATGTGGTGCGCGCGTGCGAACCGCTGGGAGCGAAGAAGATCATCGCGGTGGTGGGGCATCAAGCGGAAAAAGTGGCCGCGGTGTTGGAGCCGTTCGAGGTAACGACGGTGCTGCAGCAACCGCAAAATGGCACGGCTCACGCGTTACAGGTGTCCAGGCGCGCCATCGGAAACGCGAAGTATGTGGTGGTGTTACCCGGCGACGCGCCACTGGTGCGCACGGAGACGCTGCGCGCGCTGATCAACAAACACAAAAAGGGAAATGCGGCGGCCGCGATTTTAACGGCGGTGCTGGCCGATCCCTCCGGCTACGGGCGGATCCTGCGGAAATCCGGGGATACGGTCTCCGCGATCATTGAAGAGTCGCAACTGACGCCGGAACAACGCGAACTGAACGAGATCAACTCCAGCATGTACTGCTTCACGACAGCGAAACTCTGGCCGGCGCTGAGGCAAGTGAAACCGAACAACAAGCACCGCGAGCTTTACCTCACTGACGCGATTTCCGTCATGAACACCAAGGGTGAAACGGTGTTTGCGGAGATCGCCGAAAACGCCCAGGAAACATTGGGATGCAATACGCGAGCGGACCTGGCAAGCGTGGACCGCGCGTTTCGCGAATGGAAACGCGATGAGTTGATGAACAGCGGAGTGACCATTCAACTTCCGGAAACCGTGCTCATCGATCCCGATGTGACCGCGGGAGAAGACACGGTGATCGAGCCGTGCGTGCAATTGCTGGGAAAAACAAGAATTGGCGCGCGGTGCGTGATCAAAACGGGCAGCGTGATCCACGATTCGGTGCTTGGCGACAACGTGACCATCGAGCCGCACTGCGTGATCACCAAGAGCCGCGTGGATTCCGACGTCGTAGCCGGGCCGTTCGCGCGCATGCGGCCAGAGTCGCACCTGAAGGCGGGCGCGCGCATCGGCAATTTCGTGGAATTGAAAAGGAGCGTGGTGGGCGAAGGGTCGAAAGTGCCGCACCTCTCTTATGTCGGCGACACCAGGATCGGCGCAAGATCGAATATCGGCGCGGGGACGATCACCTGCAACTACGACGGCTTTGCGAAGCACCCAACGACCATCGGGAACAAAGTGTTTATCGGGAGCGACTCGGTGCTGGTGGCCCCGGTGCGAATTGGGAATGGGGCCTACGTTGCCGCGGGATCGGTGATTACCGACAATGTGCCACCCGATGCGCTGGGAATCGGGCGTGGGCGGCAGGCGAACAGGCCAGGATGGGCGGCAAAGAAACGTCGCGAGATGGCGGCGGGTAATAAAGATACGAAGAAATCGAACAAGCAACACCGCTAGCGAAAATTTGCTAGCCGGTCGATACGCAAAGGGACACCCTCACCCCTGAGGGGTGGGCTACAGGAGTTTTCGCACCGACGTTTCGCCTCCGTCCCAGGGAATTCGTGAGTCTGTGTGTGGCCTCTCCGCAATGCGCGTCGCTGTGGTAAAATAGGCCTTCCCGATAACGAAAACCCGGAGGCGCAGCATGAAATTTGGAGTGGTTGTCTTCCCGGGGTCCAATTGCGATCATGACGCGTTTTACGCTCTCGGTCACGTGTTGCAGCGGCCGGTCGAATTCATCTGGCATCAATGCGAGAATTTGCAGGGTTGCGACGCCATTATCCTGCCAGGGGGCTTTTCCTACGGCGATTACCTGCGCACGGGCGCGATTGCGCGCTTTTCCCCGGTAATGAAATCGCTGGAGAAATTCGCCAGCAGCGGCGGCCTGGTCCTTGGCATCTGCAACGGCTTCCAGATTTTGCTGGAGGCGGGCTTGCTCCCGGGCGCGATGATGCGGAATTCCGGGCTGCGGTTCATTTGCCGGCACGTTTCTATGCGCGTGGAGAATACGGACTCTCCGTTCACCAAGGCGGCCGCCAAGGGGCAAATCCTGAAGATCCCGATCGCGCACAGCGATGGCAATTACAGTTGCGACGAAGCAACACTCGCAGAGTTGGAGAACAACCGGCAAATCCTGTTCCGCTACACGACGCCGGATGGCAAAGACGATAAAGCCGGAAATCCCAACGGTTCGGTCGGGAATATCGCCGGCATCTGCAACCGCGAGCGCAATGTGGCCGGATTGATGCCGCATCCGGAGCGTGCCGTGGAATCGGCGCTGGATTCCGAGGACGGACTGGTCGTTTTCCGGTCGATGGTGGAAGCGCTGATGGGCGCGGCAAAGGCAACAGCGTGAGGCTTATCCAAAAATAAATTGCGCAGGGGCACGACGCGTCGTGCCCCTGCAGTGTTTTTCAGGTCATGAATTGAAGGTCAGGGGCAGATGGCAACAGCACAAACCGAATTCAAAGTAACGCCGGAAATCGCGGCGGAGCATGGCGTAACGCGCGAAGAATACTCGCGCATTCAGAAAATCCTGAAGCGGGATCCGAATATCACGGAGTTGGGCATCTTCAGCGTGATGTGGAGCGAGCACTGCTCGTACAAATCAAGCAAGGTGCATCTGAAGCGCCTGCCGACCCGCGGCAAGCTGGTGGTGCAAGGGCCGGGCGAAAATGCCGGCGTGGTGGACATCGGCGACGGGCTGGTGGCGGCGTTCAAGATCGAGTCGCACAATCACCCGAGCTACGTGGAACCGTTCCAAGGCGCGACCACCGGCGTGGGGGGAATCCTGCGCGACATTTTCACCATGGGCGCGCGGCCGATCGCGGTGCTGGATTCCTTGCGGTTTGGCGAAATTGTGGCGTCGAAGACCACCAGCGAAGAGGAAGCCGCCAAGAACCGGCGAATCCTGGATGGCGTGGTCCGCGGCGTGGGAAGCTACGGAAATTGTTTTGGCGTGCCGACGGTGGGCGGCGAAGTGGCGTTCGAGCCGTGCTATTCGCAAAATCCGTTGGTGAATGCACTGGCGTTGGGCATCGCGCAGAAGGATGAGATCTTCCTGGCCAAGGCCAAGGGTGTCGGCAATCCGGTGATTTACGTTGGCGCAAAGACCGGGCGCGATGGCATTCACGGAGCGTCGCTGCTGGCTTCGGCGGAGTTCACCGAAGAATCGCAACAGAAGCGGCCCAATGTGCAGGTGGGCGACCCGTTCATGGAGAAGTTGCTGCTGGAGGCCTGCATCGAGGCCATGAAGACTGGCGCGGTGGTGGCAATTCAGGACATGGGAGCGGCCGGATTGACCTGCTCGACGTGCGAGATGGCTTCGCGCGGAGGCACGGGCATTGAAATTGATTTGATGAAAGTGCCGCAACGCGAAACCGGCATGAGTCCCTACGAGATCATGCTGAGCGAATCGCAGGAACGCATGCTGCTGGTGGCGGAGAAGGGCCGCGAGGAGGAGGTTCTGGCGGTATTCAAGAAGTGGGGGCTGGACGCGACGGTTGTTGGCGAAGTGAAAGACGGCAAGATGCTGGTGGTGAAAGATCACGGTGTGGTGGTGGCGGAAATTCCTGCGCATCCGCTGGCTGAAGAAGGCCCGGTGTACAACCGCCCGATTGCCGCACCGGCGCCGCACAAGGAAACGGAAAAGGATTGGTACGCGTTCAAGGCGGAAGGCACAGACCTGACGGAAAATTTCAAGAAGCTGCTGGCGTCGCCAACGATTGCGTCGAAGCGCTGGATCACGCAGCAGTACGACTCGATGGTGCGGACAAATACGGTGGCTGGCCCGGAAGCGAGCGATGCCGCGGTGGTGCGCATCAAGGAATCTGAGAAGAACGGCGTCATGCGCGCGCTGGCTCTTTCCACGGATGGAAATAGCCGTTGGACGCATCTGAATCCCAAAGTCGGCGCGATGCACGCAGTGGCGGAAGCGGCGCGAAATGTTGCCACGTCAGGCGCACGTCCGATGGCGGCAACCAATTGCCTGAATTTCGGGAGCCCAGAGAAGCCGGAAGTGATGTGGCAGTTTTCGCAGGCGATTGACGGGCTCGGCGAAGCGTGCATCGCGCTGGACACGCCCATTACCGGCGGCAACGTGAGCTTCTACAACGAGACGCTGGGGAAATCGATTTATCCGACGCCGACGATCGGCATCCTGGGCATTCTGGAAAATGCCAGCAAGGTTTTAAAGATCGCGTTCCGCAACGCAGGCGACGTGATTGTGCTGCTCGATGGAGCCACTTCCTCCAAGGCCGGGCCGCAAGCTGGTCCACGAGGCGGCAAACAGCGCGAGTTCTCTTCCTCCGAATATTCGAAGACGATTGGCGGCATCGTGGCCGGAGAGCCACCGGCGATTGAACTGGGCGCGGAGAAATGGGTGATCGATTGTCTCGTCAACCTGGCCAGTGCGGGAACGCTGCAATCGGCGCACGATCTGAGCGACGGCGGTTTGGCGGTTACTGTGGCGGAATCCTGCTTCGCGGCGACGGGGCTGGGAGCGAATGTAACGGTTCCGGAAGATGCAGCGGCAGAGTACGCGCTTTTTGGCGAACGCGGTGCGCGCGTGCTGGTTTCCGTTTCCCCGGAAAAACTTGCCGCTCTTCGGAATACTGCGAGACAATATGGTGTAGGCGCGCACGAAATCGGCAAAGTGACCGGTGACAATACTTTGCGCATCGAATATAAAGGGCGTGCGATCGCTTCCGCCGAGGTCACCACGTTGAAGGAAATCTGGGCGCACTCGCTCGAGCGCATCTTGAAGGTCCAATGACAACGAAACTGGCGTATGTTGACGACCGTTTCCACGATGAATGTGGAGTGTTCGGCGTGTTCGGGCATCCCGAAGCCGCCAATCTTACATATCTGGGGTTGTACGCGTTGCAACATCGCGGGCAGGAGTCCGCGGGAATTGTCTCGAGCACCGGCCATGACCTGTATATGCACAAGGCCATGGGCGAAGTCGAAGAAATCTTTCAGCCACGCGTGCTATCAAAACTGCCGGGCAGCAGCGCTATCGGCCACACGCGGTATTCGACGGCAGGCGATAAGGCGCTGTTGAACGTCCAGCCGATCATGATCGATTGCAACAAAGGAAAAATGGCGGTGGCGCACAACGGCAACCTGACGAATGCCAGCGAGTGGCGGCGCAAGCTGGAGCATCGTGGCTCCATCTTCCAGACCAACAGCGATACGGAAGTGATCGTGCATCTGGTGGCGCGCTCGCAGGCGAGGAATCTTTCTGGGGCGCTGGGCGATGCGCTGAATCAAGTGGAAGGCGCCTATTCGCTGGTGGTGCTGACCGCCGATGAACTGTATGCCGTGCGCGATCCACGAGGCTTCCGGCCACTGGCCCTGGGAAAGATTGAAGGGCACGACGGTGAAATTAGCTGGATGGTGGCGTCGGAGACCTGCGCATTTGATTTGCTGAACGCGCAATACCTGCGCGATATCGAACCCGGCGAAATGTTGCGCATCTCGCGATCCGGGTTGGAGTCCATCCACTTTAGCCCTCCCAAGCCGCATCAATACTGCATCTTTGAGCATGTCTATTTCTCGCGTCCCGACAGCATCGTGTTTGGCCGCGCGGTGAACGAATCGCGCGAAATGCTGGGGCGTCTGCTGGCGAGGGAACATCCGGTGGAAGCCGACATGATTGTGCCCATTCCGGACTCTGGCGTGCCCGCCGCCATCGGTTTTGCGCTGGAATCCAAGATCCCGTTCCGCATGGGGCTGATCCGTAATCACTACATTGGGCGAACGTTTATCGAGCCGTCGCAAGCCATCCGCAATTTTGGAGTGAAGCTGAAACTGAATCCGGTGCGCAGCCTGATCGCGGGGAAGCGCGTAGTGCTGATCGACGATTCCATTGTGCGCGGCACCACCAGCCGCAAACTCGTGCGCATGGTGCGCGAAGCCGGCGCCAAGGAAGTTCACATGCGCATCAGCTGCCCGCCCACCATTTCCCCGTGTTACTACGGTGTGGACACGCCGACCAAGGAAGAACTGATTGCATCCTGCAATACGCCGGAAGAGATTCGCAAGTATTTGGGCGCCGATTCGCTGGGATACCTGTCGTTGCCGGGGCTGCGGCAAGCGGTGAATGATACCGAAGGGAAGTTCTGTACGTCCTGCTATACCGGGGTTTATCCCACGGACCTGGTGCAGTTGGAAGTGCGGGAAAACGGCTCGGCAAAATTCAAGGAAGCAGTGACGGTGGAACGTGAACGCTAAGAAAGACACAGCCGCAGAGCGGAAAGCCACTTCGAACGTGGATCCAGCGCCATGGGGCACGCGCGTCAAGAAGGAAGCGATTGCCTGGGCGTGGGTGGTTCTGGTGTTCCTGTTGATCAACGGAACGCTGGGACAGGCTCGCGTGATTCCCTCGGGCTCCATGGAAAGAACGCTGCTGGTCGGCGATCACCTGATCATGAGCCGGCTGGGTTACGACGCCGGCGTGCCGTTCACGAAGTGGCATGTGCCACTTTGGCGGAATCCGCGACGCCAGCAGATCGTGATTTTCCGGCCGCCGTACGATCACAACCAGTCGGATTTGATCAAGCGCGTCATCGGCCTGCCGGGGGACACGGTTGACATCCACGATGGCGCGGTGTGGATCAATGGCAAGAAGTTGCAGGAGAATTACACCACCGGACCCACCGAGCTTCCTTATCATTCGGAATTGCTGCCGCCGTTCAGAGGTGCGCCGCTCACCGTGCCTGAGAATCAGTATTTCGTGATGGGTGACAATCGCGAGAACTCCTACGACAGCCGCTTCTGGGGTTGCGTTCCGCGAAGCGACATTATCGGCACGCCGGTGACCATCTACATGTCCGTGGACGCGCCCGGGGACGCCTGGAACGGCAATATTGGCGAGCGCCTGCTGGCTTACGGAAACGCCGTGCTCCATCCGAGCAAAATCCGCTGGAAGAGGATGTTCGAAACCTTTCGATAACCGCGCAATGCAGGCAGGCTGGCAGCAAGGGAATCGTCGTTGCATCGATGGTTAGGGTGAATCGTGAAAGCAGACGCGAGTAAAGAAAAGAAAACAAAGGAAACCGTAAAGGTACAAAAAGCGCCGATGAGTTCCCGCGTGAAGAGCGAGGTCATCGCGTGGTTCTGGGTGATCCTGGCGTTCATGCTGATTAACGGGACTCTGGGTCAGGCGCGCGTGATTCCCTCGGGGTCGATGGAGAACACCCTGCTGATCGGCGATCACCTGATCATGAGCCGAATTGGCTACGACGCAGGAATCCCCTTCACGAACTGGCACGTGCCGCTGTGGCGCAATCCACATCGCCAGCAGATTATTATCTTCAAGCCGCCTTACGACACGTCGCTGCCGGACTATGTGAAGCGCGTGATTGCGCTGCCCGGCGAAACGGTGGACGTGCATGATCAAGCGGTGTGGATCAATGGCAAAAAGTTGGAAGAGAATTACACCATCGGGCACACGGAGCCGCCTTCAAAATCCAGCCTGATCGGAAATTTTCCCGGGCTGCCCTATACCGTGCCGGAAAATTGTTATTTTGTGATGGGCGACAACCGGGAGAATTCTCTGGACAGCCGATATTGGGGGTGCGTGCCAAGAAATGATATTCTCGGCACGCCGGTGATCATCTATATGTCGCTGGATGCGCCGAAAGATGCGTGGAACGGAGATATAGGAGCGCGGTTTCTTGCATACGCCAACGCACTGATCCACCCGGGAACTGTGCGCTGGCGTCGATTGTTCCATGTGTTCTAAGCTGTACAGGTTCGGCACCGCCGAATAGCCGGGCTTCGCCGAAAACGACTCATGTTCACCCGCAGCAAGCCACGGGACGGGTGATACGTCCCTGATGGCCGCCCACTGCTTGCAGGGACAGAGCCGCCAAGAATCACGAATCGTGGTTGCGACACAGACGCAGTCTGAAGGCACCCGACCATGAAATACGCCGACGCTGGAGTGAACATTGCCGTGGCCGACGATGCCAAGCAGCGCATCCGGCATTTGGCCAGCCACACCTTTACGCCCGCGGTGCTGGGCGGGATAGGCGGGTTCGGCGCGCTGTTTGCTCTCGATATGCGGAAATGGAAAGAGCCGGTGTTGGTGTCGAGCGCGGACGGCGTGGGCACCAAGCTGAAAGTGGCGATGTCCATGGGGGTGCACTCCACGGTGGGCGGCGACCTGGTGAATCATTGCGTGAACGACATTCTGGTGCAGGGCGCGGAACCGCTTTTCTTTTTGGACTACCTGGCGATGGGCAAGCTGGAGCCCAACGTGGTGGAGCAATTAGTGGATGGCATGAGCCGGTCTTGCCGCAAAGCGGGTTGCGCGCTGATTGGCGGAGAGACCGCGGAGATGCCGGGGTTTTATGCTTCGGGAGAATATGATCTGGCGGGCTTCATCGTTGGGGTGGTCGAGCGAAAAAATATTCTGACCGGCAAAGGAGTGAAGCCGGGAGACACGTTGATCGGATTGCCCTCCGCGGGGCTGCACACCAACGGCTATTCTTTAGCGCGAAAACTGGTCTTTGACGTTGCCAAGCTGAAGAACGATACCTACGTGGCGGAAGTGGGAAACAAGATTGGCGCGGAATTGCTGAAGCCGCACGTGTGCTATGCCCCAGCATTGAAAAATATTTTGGCGAAAGGCTGGGCCTCCGCGCTGGCGCATATTACCGGCGGTGGCATTCCCGGAAATCTGCCGCGGGTATTGCCGAGCGGCGTAAAGGCCGTGATCGATCTGGAGTCCTGGCCGATTCCATCGATCTTCAAATATCTGGCGAAAGTCGGCGAGATTGACACAGATGAGTTGCTGCAAGCGTTCAATATGGGGATTGGGATGATCGTGATCGTCCCGTCGGCTTATGTGAAGGAAGCGGAGGCGGACTTGAAGCGGCGGCGCGAGAAGTTCTATCGCATCGGGCGCATTGAAAAGGGCGACACCGGTAAAGCCCGGGTCGTTTATTCCGGCTCGCTGAATTTGTAACTAGCCCTTCTTGGCGGTCGCGGACTTTCTCTTCTTGCTCCAATACCACCACTGACATTTCTCGGCAGGCAGGCGAGAATCGCGCGCCTGGGCCACGGCCGCTTCGAAGGTGTCCAGGACGCAGGGATCCACGCGCTGGCCCGTAAGCCGCTGCAGGCGCTGATACATTTTAATGGGCTGTTGCTTGGCGAGTTGCGGTACAGACGTAATGCCGAGTTGCTGGAAGTCCTTGAGCATGGCGGGACCGATGGAGATGAGGTCTTTGAGTTGGCGCTGGGCAGGTGTGGGCATGGATGTCTCCCTGTTTCGCTTTAGTTTCGCTACAGCCTGAAATGCAATGTAGCGCGATCGGTTGTTGAATTCAACTGGTATTCAGCCCAGCAGCGAGGCGCGAGGCTATTGCCGCACGGAGCGCGGTAAAGGAGTGCTGACCGTGGCGCGCGCGTTTGGCGACGCACTCCAGATGTGCTAGCTTTTTTAGTTTATGAACAAGCGCATAGGCGTGCTGTTGAGCGGCCGCGGCTCGAACTTTGAGGCGCTGGCGGAAAGCGTTGCCGCGGGCCGCATTCCCAACGCGGAAATCGCGATGGTCATCAGCAACAAGCCGGACGCGCGCGGCCTGGAGCTAGCCAAATCGCGGGGCATTCAGACGCGGGCGATTCCGTCGAAGGGGCTGGAGCGCGAGGCTTACGATCGCCAGGTCGTGGCTGTCTTGCAGGAACACAAAGTTGAACTCGTGTGCCTGGCGGGATACATGCGGTTGCTGTCTCCGTATTTTGTGGCCGCGTATCCGCAGCGCATCCTGAATATTCATCCCTCGCTGCTGCCGTCGTTTCCCGGGCTGGAATCGCAGAAACAAGCGCTCGATTACGGCGTGAAAATCGCCGGATGCTCCGTGCATTTCGTGGATGAGAATCTGGATGCCGGGCCGATTATTCTGCAAGCCGCGGTGTCGGTCGACGATGGCGACGATGAACACACGCTCGCGGAGCGCATTCTGAAGGAAGAACACAGGATTTATACCGAAGCGGTGAAGTTCATTCTCGAAGGGAATTACAGCATTGTAGGCCGTCGAGTGCTTCGCGGGAAATCCTGATTCCCTGCGGTTTGTGAGATTTGAAAAGAAGGGATGGTATGCCGGAAGCCAAATACAAGCCCGTTGAGGAACAGCTCGCCTACCTGAGAAAAGGCGTCGTGGAGATCATTCCTGAAGAAGAGTTGAAGCAGAAGCTCGCGAATTCCGTGCAGACGGGCAAACCGCTGCGCGTGTATCTGGGCGTGGACCCTACGGCGCCGGATATTCATCTTGGCCACACGGTGGTGTTGCGCAAACTGAAACATTTTCAGGACATGGGACACACCGCAATCTTCCTGATTGGCGATTTTTCCGCGATGATCGGCGATCCCACCGGGCAATCGGACACGCGCCCGCCCCTCAGCCGGGAACAGGTTGACGCTAACGCCAAGACTTATCTGGAGCAGGTTTACAAAATTCTCGATCGCGAAAAGACCGAGGTCCGCTACAACAGTGAATGGCTGGGGAAAATGTCCAGCTACGACGTGGTGCGGCTTTGCGCGCAGTACCGCCTGGCGCGCATGTTGGAACGCGAAGATTTTCGTTCGCGGCTGGACAAGAATCTGCCCATTGCCGTGCATGAGTTGCTGTACCCTCTGCTGACGGCTTACGACGCGGTGATGCTGCGCTCGGATGTGGAACTGGGCGCCACGGAGCAGAAGTTTAACATTCTGGTGCACCGCGAAATTCAACGTGAGTACGGCGTACCGCCGCAGGTTGCGGTGACATTGCCGATTCTGGTGGGGCTCGACGGCGAGCGAAAAATGTCGAAGAGCCTGGGCAATTACGTCGGCATAACGGAAGCGCCGGAGGAAATGTTCGGGAAACTGATGTCCATTCCGGATGAGCTGATGTGGTCGTATTACGAATTAGTGACCGACCGCACGCCGCAGGAGATCGCGGCGCTGGAGGAAGAAGTGAAAAGCGGCGCGCTGCATCCGATGGACGCGAAGATGCGGCTGGCGGCAGACGTGGTCTCCGGGTTTCAAGGCGCCGAAGCAGGCCGAAAAGCGACGGAAAATTTCCAGCGGGTGTTCCGTGACCGCCGGGCGCCAACCGAAGCTCCGGTGCACAAGATTCCGGTCGGGCCGGCGAAAAAACTGACCGCACTGCTGACCGAGTTAAAGCTCGTGCCCTCCAAGAGTGAAGCCGAGCGCTTGATCAAGCAACGTGGAGTGGAAATTGACGAAGTCTGCGTGGAAGACCCACGCAAGGAAATCGACCTGACAAAGCCCGGTGAGTTCCTTTTGCGCGCAGGGAAGAAGAAGTTTGTGAGGATTGTTACCGAATAGCGGCGCGCTTCATTTCAAAACGTCGGCGACAAGCGTGGCAACGTAATCCGCGATGGCGGGGGCTGCGGTGAGGCCGGGGGATTCGATGCCCACGAGCTGAATTACATAGGGCACTTCGCGGTCACGTTCGATGACAAAGTCGGCGATGCCGTGTCCATCCGGGGGCACCAGCTTGGGGCGCAAGCCGGTGTAGGCCAGGTGCATATCCTGCGCCTCAATTTCGGGAATCAGGCTTTTCACGTCAGCGGCGAATTCAGGAATGGTCATGCGCTCGCGCTCGTAGTTTTCCTTGGATTCGACGTAGCGCGCTGTTGGTCCCACGAGCGTCGTTCCCCAAAGCGTTTTGGTGAAATGCAATCCCAAGGTGAGTCCACCGCTGTGCGGCAAGGGATACACAAGATTGTTCACCACTGCCGCTTTCGCTCCGCGCAACTCGCAGTATTCGCCGCGTACCGGATAAATCTTCCAAGGACGCGGTCCGAGGAGTTGCGCCACGTCGTCGGCGTAGAGCCCAGCGGAATTGATCACACAACGCGCCGAAATCGTTTCGGTCTCGGATTGTTCCTCATCGCCAATGCGCAAACCAACCTCAACCGAATCCTCTTGAGCCTCCAAGGACTCGACGCGCGCGCGATTCACCAGATTGGCGCCCTGGCTCTCTGCGATGCGCGCGAACGCATGCACCAATTCTTCCGCAGAGACGATGCCGGTCGACGGGACGTCGAGAGCCACATACCCGCGCACGTGGGGTTCGCGGGCGCGAATTCCGGCCGCATCCAGCAGCTGCAAGCCCTCAACGCCGTTCTCTTCGCCTTTTTTCTTCAACGCGTGCAGCGCCGGCTCTTCGCCCGCGTCTTTCGCAACAACGATCTTGCCCGTGGTGCGATGAGCAACGTTATGCTTTTCGCAGAACGCCTTGGTCATGCGATTTCCCTCGACACACAGGCGTGCCTTCAGGGAATTTGTCGGGTAATAAATGCCGGAATGAATGACGCCACTATTACGTGAGCTGGTGGCCATGCCCATTTTGGGGCACTGCTCCACCAGAAAAACATCTTGCCAGCGGCGGGAAAGAGCTTCAGCAATCGCGCAACCAACCACTCCGCCGCCAATGATCAGAACATCGGCCTGGTCCATAACCTTCTCAGGATACAACGACTGCGCCACGCGGAGATGCTGCTATACCTCGTGGCCAACCTCATCGAAGAACGGCTTGCAGGGAACCAGCTTGGCTTGCGTGCCATCGTGCACGGCAAACTTTGCCACCTGCGATTCCTCGTAGCCATTTTTCCACAGCGAGGCGCTGCCGTACTCGCCGTCTTTGTTCAACGCGTAGAAATAGAGGTGGAAGGTGGCGAGCTTTTTCTTGTCGCCATTGTAATTTCGAACCACCCGCCCCATGGCTTCCAGGCAGGCCTCGGTCGGCTTCACGCCGCGCCGCATCTGTTCAACGATGGTGTGCCCGCCGCTAATCTTGATATTTTCTTCGCCTTTTCCCGTGGAGCCCGCCCCGCCGACATCGCCGTCCACGTACAATCCCGCGCCGATGATGGGCGAATCACCCACGCGCCCCGGTATTTTCCAAGCGAGTCCCGAAGTTGTGGTGGTGCCGCTGACCTCGCCCTTGGCATTCACCGCCAGGCAATTGATGGTGCCGGTGATGGGATGAGCGATGCGTTGCTCGGCGTACGCGATTTTCTGGGCGTTGCCATCGAAAAGAAGGGCCATGTGCTCCTTCCACTCGGGACTATCGATGCCGGGGCGCCAGTTGAAGTCGGTTTTGGCTTTCCACGCCAGCCAGATCTTGCGGGAATGTTCCGTGAGCAGATTCATCTCCTCGAATCCTTCGGCTACCGCAAAGCGCCGCGCGCCATCGCCAACGATCATCACGTGATTGGTACGCTCCATCACGGTTTTGGCCAGGCGGGACACGTTCTTTATTTGTTGTACGGAGGCGACGCTTCCACATCGGTGCGTGGGACCATGCATGACGCTGGCGTCGAGTTCCACGACTCCTTCTTCATTCGGCAAGCCACCGTAGCCGACGGAATCATCATGAGGATCGTCTTCAACGATGGTCACCGCGGCGACTACGGCATCGAGCGTGTCGCCGCCACTTTTCAGAATATCCATTCCTTTCTGCAATGCGTTCACGCCGTTCGCTGAAGAGATGATCACCGGCCGCGTTGCGGTGGACTCCGCGGCCGCGGGCAAACCCGTGCTCGGAGCGGGCTCCGGCAGGGAATTGCCGAACAGCCGGCTAGCGGACGCGAGCGCGCTGCCGGTCAATGTGGTGAAAAAGAACTTGCGGCGAGACCAGAGATCCATCGGAACACTCCTGTAATGAAATCAAAACCAACCGGGTTGCACTGTAAGCGAAAAGGCGTGGAAAAGAAACTCCTGTGCGAACGACTGTGCGCCGCTAGTCCGTGCCGCCGAGGGGCAAGAAGTACTGTGTGCCTTTGACGGGTTCCTGCAAACGGCGAAGCAACTGCTGCAGATCTTCGCTGCGCTCGACGAAGTCGATCTCGGAGGTGTCAATAACCAGCAAGTCGGCGCCGGCATAGCGAAAGAAAAAGTGTTCGTAGGCGCGCGCCACCTCTTCGATGTATTCGGGCGAAATCTGTTTTTCTTCGTGGGCCTTTTTCTTGGCGATTCGCGCGCGCAGCACTTCCGGCTTGGCTTGCAGGTAAATCACCAGGTCGGGCTCAGGAAGCTCCGCGGTAACAGATTCGTAGTAGCGTTCGTAAAGTTTCAGTTCCGGGTCGTCGAGATTCAGGTTGGCAAAAATGCGGTCTTTTTCCATCAGGAAATCGCTGATGATAGGGCCGGGCACGTCTCCAAACATGGCTTCGCGGATGCGCTTCTGTCGTTCGATCAGAAAGTACATTTGCGCGCGAAAGGCAGCTCCGCGTTTCGCAGCATAGAAATCCGCCAGAAAGGGGTTGTCTTCGCAATCGTAGATGCGCCGGGCATGCAAGCGTTCCGCCAGGATGCGGGCAAGGGTCGTTTTGCCCACGCGCAACGGCCCCTCGATCACGATAAATCGCGGTGGCGGCGAGCCGCTTTGCGGCGTAAGAGCCCGTTTCGTCGAAGAAGATTCCGATGGCGCCATTTTTCCCCGCGAAGCTTGCTTCCCCCGATTGCGGGCGATTATAGCAGGAGTTCCGGGCACCTATTGTGAGAGCTGTGCCCGGGTTAGTACTAAAGTCCCAGGACCCGGGAGGGGTCTGCGGGCAGGCAAGGTACCAGCGAAAAATGTGACCAATGGGCCAGTGACCCCTGACCTAAAGTACAGTAGAGTGGTCCTGGTTGCAGCGCACCAACCGTCATTTTCTTCTGCGACCTGAGGGGTGCTTCATGGTCTTCGCCGCAATCGCGTTGCTCTGCTGTGCAACAGCCTTCCCGGAAAACTCCAACGCTCCCACCGAACGGACTACTCCTGCGGTCGCTTCATCCGACCCTTCCACGCCGACAGTGAATGTGGACAAGTCGCAACCGGTGCGTCGCGACGCGCCAATCGCGAAGAACGTTTCTGCGATCACCTCGAATGCGGATGATGCCTCCTCCGAAAGCTCAAGTTCAGAAAGCATAACACCAGGCAGCCAGCCGTTTTTGAATGCGCCCATCAAGCCCGCAATTCACGGTACCTACGAGACCGCGCGGCAGCGAAAGATTTGGTACGGATTAGTTGCCGCGAGCAGCGGAGCAGCGGCCTTTGACGCGTGGACGACGCGGCGCGCGGTATCAGGAAACTACGGTGTAGAAAGCGATCCGCTATTGCGGCCGTTTGCCCACTCGAATGCGATCTACGCGGCCACGCAAGTGAGCCCGGCGGTCCTGGATTATGTGGGTCATCGCATGATGACGAGCCATCACGAATGGATGAGAAAATTGTGGTGGGCGCCCCAGGTGGCGGGCACGAGCTTCTCTTTCGGTGCGGGCGTTCATAACTATCGTCTGGTTCCATAGTAATTGCCGAAGCAATAAACAACTCCAACCGCAAGCGAATTTCTTCGCATCGCCTCGTTCCTTTCGGTGTCTAATGCGATATAGTGGGGTACCCTGTCTGTAGCTGCTATCCGCCTTGGCACTTCCTTGGGAACTTTGTTCCGGCAGACGGGATGAGCTTCGGTACCCTATCTGAAAGAGGCCGGAGCGCCGTGGGGGCGCTCCGGCTGGAGGGCAGAGTCATGGCGATGAGAAAGCCACTATTGGGTGCATTGCTGATGATGGCGATGGCCTGCGTCGTGCGCGCGCAGGATGGGAATTGGACCGACAATTCCACGAAAGATTCGGGGACCACCGCCGCAGCCTTCGGAAGCAGCCTGAGTCCCGTCGCACAAGTGAATTTGTCTGCCGCCGCGGCAGATGCCACGCGGAGTTTTGCGTGGGCCACGCCGGCACCGTCGGACGCCAATGCCAGTGCCAATGCGGCTTCCGCTGATCCGGCAGCGGCGCCGGCGGCGAGACCGAAATATGTGTTTGGGGATCGCGATGACTACCGCTGGCAGTTGGCGCTGGGCGTGGAATTCTTCCGCTTTCAATCCAATTTGCTGAATGCCAGCATGGTGGGATTGAACACCACCGTGACCTACTTCACAAACGACTGGTTTGCCCTGGAAGGAAACCTGGTCACCGGCTTTGCTCCCACCATCTACGATCGCGAACACGTAAAGTACTTTGGCGGCGGCGGTGGCCTCCGCATTGGAACACGCAAGGCGAGATTCGAGCCCTGGGGCCACGCTTTGGTGGGCGGCGGACACCTGCAGCCGCAAACTGCGGGAAACAGTAGGGGTGCGCTGTCGGTGCAGGCAGGAATCGGGCTGGACTACCGGGTGCACGCGCGACTGTCGCTGCGCGCGGAAACTGATTACGTGTACAGCGATTTCTTCAAGCAGACGCAGAACAACTTCCAGGCGGTCGCGGCGGCAGTGTTCCACTTCTGAGAGGGCAATTTAACCTCACAACGTTGTTCGTTTAGACAAGTATATTCTGTTCCGGAACAGTTACCCGGGGTGTCGGCAAAGTGCGATACGTCACATCGTTCGTTTTTGCCGCCTGCTATATTTCCCGAAGATAGAACGGACAGAGGATCCATTCGATTCACCGCGAGTCGATCCCCCGGAGAAAGGGAGAAGTTTATGCTGAAAAAGGGCATTATCGCGCTCGGCACATTGCTTGCAGTCACGAGCTTTTGTTTCGCGCAGGGAACCACCGATCAAAAACCAGAAGTAAAGAAGGTAGTCATCAAGCAGACGAGTGCGTCGTCCGGTAAAGAGATGTTCACGCAGTACTGCGCGCCCTGCCATGGAATCGACGGCACCGGGAAAGGCCCCGCGGCGTCGGCCATGAAGACACAGCCAACCGACCTGACGCAACTTGCCAGGAAGCACGACGGCACATATCCCGCGAACACCGTAGCGGGCGTCCTGAAATTCGGAAGCGGCGGCGGCGCCAACCCAGCGCACGGGTCGGCCGATATGCCCATCTGGGGGCCGCTACTCCAATCCTTGGACAAGTATCACGATTCGATCGTGCAACAACGCATCAGCAATCTCGTGATGTACATCGAAACACTTCAAGCGAAGTAAGACTCGCGGTGTTGCAGGCTCGGGACGGCAGGAAGAAGAACTATTTCTTTCTGCCGTTTCCTTTTATGAGAGAGCGAGCAGTGTGGGCTGCAGCGATTCCTGGAAGCTTGGCGGATTCGCGATTCAGTTGGGAATGACGGCGGTTCCGTTGCGCGCGGCCATCTGGGAATTCTCGGAATCGCGCACCACTTGGCGAACCATATACTTACCGGGCTTCAGATCAAAACTGGTTTTCACCGTAAGTCCCGCTTGCACCATTTTTTGATAGCTGGGCTCGAGCAAATTCAGGTCGAGAACTTTCTGTCCGCCAGCGACGAAATTTCCATTGTCATCGAAGATGGAGGTGGCCAGCGCAACGCTGTCGACATGACGGCCATCGACACGCCGGAATGGCACCTCTTTCATCTGTAAGCGCGAAAAAATGTCGAGTTGTCCCTCTCCGCCGTCCTTCTTGACGTACTGCGCCTGCAGCGCGAACGGAAAATCGCGAATTTCGTCCTGCGAGAAAAGCGCGTCCTGCAATTCGTCGTGGGATTCCTTCTTCGGGTCGCCGCCCTCCATGGGCGCGAAATAACCGCGCCGGGCTTGCGTGTCGCAGAGCGGGTCGCCGAAGCCATTGAGCCGGGTAACCGTGACTTTCAGTTTGTGGTAGGAACCATCCAGTTTCACGGACGAAGGCGTGAAACCAAGTATGTAGTAGACGTCGGGCGCCGCGCCAAGGCGCTTGAGGCCGGCGTCGAGGTCATTGGAATCGCGGAAGCAGGTTCCGCCGGTCTCATCTGCCAAAGTGAGCAGACCGAGAGACGGCTCTCTCTGTGCAATCAAATTCTCCCGAAGTTCGGTCAGATTCTGTTTGTTCTGCTTGGTCCCCATTGTCTCTGTATACGGGGCGTGGATGTCAGGGACGTAGAGTCCCCGCACATCGAGGGTGTTGATTACGACTCCGGAATTGTTGGCCTTCTCGATGAGTCGTCGCTCATCGGCCGTGTCCAATGAGTCCAACCCGCCACGGAATCCTGGAGAGATCAGCACGAGAATCCGTTCACCAGGCATGCGAGAGAGGATGCCCATCGCGTCGAGCACGGCCTTGAAATTGGGACCCGGGGCAGATGCGCTCTCGAGGTTCTGAGACGTTCCCTGCCCGCCCGGTGTGGCCTCCGGCTGTCCCAGTCCATTCACGATGTGCGATGTCTCCTTGTCAGGGACCGCCGATATTCCCGCCAGTGCCGCGCGGACCTTTTCGGGATTGCCTGTAAAGTCGTTGGTGAATTCCCCTTTGAATGTGCTGTACAAAGCCACGCGGTCCGTCGGCGATAGGGTATTCATGAACTTTGCAGCAGCCTCGCGGCTTCGGATCAAGTCTCCGACCTCCATCTGGCCGGTATCAAAAACCAACATGACGAAACGATCGGGCAGGACGGGAGCCGGAACGTTCGCCAATTCCGGTGGGCGCATCTGAGTTTTCTTCGCTGCAGCTTCCGAGCGCTCGAGACGTGATTCGCGTGTTTCGATGGAAAAGTTAGTGATGACCTGGGGCTTCCCGTTGTCGGAAACCTGAAAATCTTCACGCGTCAAACCAGGCACGGGATTGCCTTTGGTGTCGCGCACCACGACACGTACCTGCACCAGGTTTACGCGCAGCTTGATGATCGTGCCGGTTTCCGGCGATGTGGTGGCGGGTTTAGGTGCTGAAGTGCCATTCGGTGCTTGCGCGCAGATCACCGCAACGCTGACAGACTGGAGAAGAAGAAGTAGGAGCACCTTCGGACGGAGCCAACCACATCGCCAATGAATGAGCATCAGGTGGCTCGTTCCCGCACTAGCAGGTTTTCCCCGCTTCACGTGGAGCGCCGAACAACGACCCTTATTCCTGAAACGGCTTGTCCCTATTCAGGCTTACATTATTACCCGATTTATACACTTACTGTACCTCGGGACGTCGCTGCAATACAGCTCCCTTGGCGCCACGGCTTCGTGCAGGTTATGGGCTTAAGGGTAAAATCGAAGAGGCAGCAAACTGGTTCTGTGGAGAGAGTCCCGAAATGAATCGAAGTCGCAAAGTGTTGGCGCTGGCGTTTTCGTTGAACATGCTCATGCTTCTCGCTGCCGGAACACTGATGGCACAAAACCCCGCCGAGTGGACGGACCCCTTTCCGCCGTACCAGGTGGCCGGAAACATCTACTACGTCGGCAGCAAAGGACTCGCGGCTTTTCTGATCACCACGCCGCAGGGACACATTCTGATCAACAGCAATCTCGAGAGTTCGGTCCCACAGATTCAGGCCAGCGTCGAAAAACTTGGCTTTCATTTCAACGATGTGAAAATTCTCCTGATCAGCCATGCGCACTTCGATCATTGCGCCGGCAGCGCGAAACTCAAGGAGCTCACAGGGGCGCGCTACATGGTGATGGACGCGGATGTTCCGGTGGTGGAGTCGGGCGGCAAGCGCGATTTTCAATATGCAGGTTCGAAAGACATGTGGTATCCCGCGGCAAAAGTCGATCGCGTGCTGCACGATAAAGACCAAGTGAGATTGGCAGACACGGTGTTGGTGGCGCATCTTACGCCGGGCCACACGAAAGGAACGACGACGTGGACGATGAAGGTGAGCGACGGGGGAAACATTCGCGACGTCGTGATTGTGGGCAGTCCCAACGTCAACCCAGGCTACAAGTTGGTTCACAATGCGGCGTACCCCAACATTGCGCAGGACTATGAACGCACGTTTCGCGTGCTGAATGCTTTGCGGTGCGACATATTTCTGGGAGCGCATGGCAGCTACTACGACATGAAAGCGAAGGTCGCGCGCCTGAAGCCGGGCCAGGCGAATCCGTTTATTGATCCGGACGGCTATCAGCGCTACGTGGCGGACAGAGAGGAAGCCTTCCGCGCCGAACTGAAAAAACAATCCGCGGCCAATCGCTAGGAAATAAATTCCGGGAGAAAATGTCGTCACGAGAATTGCCGCGAAGCTTGCACGCATATTAAGAAATCATAAAGATGGGAGCTGTTACCGGTCGTTACGTTCCGCGCCATGAGCGACGGGTTACATGGAAATATTTGCTCGACGCAATCGATTAATTGAGCGTTAAAAGCGGGTTTGCGAAGAAACTTCCGCTCCTGAAAATTCGTCTAAATAAATAACAAAGAGAAAAACTTTCCGCGCGCCGGGTGCTTCGTGGTTAGCTCCTCAGCCGGGAAAGAATAAAAAGGAGCATTACATGAAAATGTCGAGACTTTCGTTAGCGATTCTTGGTGCAGCCTTCCTGTTCTCAACGAGCGCTTTCGCGCAAAGTGAAAACAAAGGCAAACTGTCGGTGCCAGAGACGATTACCGTCGAAGGCAAGCAACTCCCTCCGGGCGACTACAAGGTGGAGTGGGATGGCACAGGCCCGAACGTTGAAGTGAAGATTCTGAAGGGCAACGAAACCGTCGCCACAGCGCCGGCACGCCTTGTGCAGACACAGACTAAGGCTGCACTGAATTCCTACGGCGTGACCAAACAGCAAGATGGCAGCCGGGCATTGTCTTCGATTTACTTCGGCGGAAGGAACTACAGCCTGGAAATCGGGCAGAGCGCAGCGCAGGCCACTCCGGCAGCCGACGCCGCAACGCGCTAACCAGCGCTAAGAAAGAACGTAGGCAACAATCGACAGCAAGGGCCTCTCGCGGGGCCCTTTTTGTTGCTGAAGCGGAATCACGTCTCCCGCGTCTAATCTAGGGTCCCCACAGGGGTGTGGGCCCATGAACTTTCTGGAAACGCCCAGACCAGGCGCACCGGGAACGTGTGTGCCGGATCTGGGCTACCTGTCCGCAAAGGAGAATCGACGTGAAAAAACTTTTGGCCATTTCATGCGGTATGTTGTTGCTCGGCGGATTTGCCGTATTTGCGCCCGCCAGCTATTGCGCAACGCAGGCGGCGTCGGCAGATAAAACCGCGCCCAGCTACGACATGAAAGCGCAGTCCGCACAGGATTTGCAGGATCTGCAGAAAAAGATCGTAGGTCTGGCGGAGGCGATCCCGGCCGACAAATACACCTGGCGTCCGGAGCCTGGCACGCGCTCGGTGAGCGAACTTTTCCTGCATATTGCGGCCGCCAACTACAATATTCCGACGATGATGACGGGCGTGACTCCCGCGGCCGGCTTCGAGGGCAAGGGTTTTGAAAAATCAACTACGGATAAGGCAAAGGTCATCGAGCAGTTGAACAAATCGTTCACGTACGCAATCGCCGCGGTGAATAATATGTCCAACGCGGATTTCGCCAAGCCGGAGAAAAAACTGGGACCCGATGCGAACGACGGCGACGTGGTGTATCTGATGGTCGTGCACACCCACGAGCACCTGGGGCAGTCCATTGCCTACGCGCGAATGAATAACATTACGCCACCCTGGACGGCCGAAACGGAAAAGAAGAATCCGAAGTCCGCCGCCGCAGCGGAATGATCCGAAATTTAGCAAGAAAAAACCGGCGGTTTCGTGCTAGCGGAACGCGCGCGAATCGCAAAAACAAAGGATCCGGGCGCGAAAGCCTGGACCCTTGTCATAGGGGGACTGAAGATCACGGCGAGCTGATATCCGCGCAGACATCAGCCCGCCGCTGGGTATCGTTCGGACCGCGAGCTAAAAGTCGCCGCGCCTCGCCTGGTCGGCGTCCTCGGCGAGATCGGTGAGGAGTTCGACGAATCCGTCGGATTTGCCGCTTTTCGAGGTGTGGCCGATGAAGAGACCGTCTTTGGTGAGACTGTTGAGCGCGCCCATGGCGGCGCCTTTGGTTGCTGTGGGGCGAATGATGGAGACCGACCCGAATTTCTTATTCAGGAAGAAGGTAGGTTCGGGCATGATCAGGTTGGCTTGGAATTCGTCCGCTTCGGCCGGCGTGAAATTGGGGTTGCTCAGGTTAGGAAAGGTCACCGTGGCTCCGGTAGAGCCAGGGAAGCCGGTATCCGTGTCGGTCAACAAAATGGCGTTGCCGGCCTTGTCGTGCCAGGTCTGGAAGTGCGAAGTTTCGGTTGGCCCGATGCTAAGCAGAATGCGCAAGACCCGCGGGCTGGTGACGCGCTGCGCTAGTGAGGGGTAGAGACTGCTGCCACCCTGCTCGATAAATCCGAAGTGAAAGCCTGCGGTGTTGGCGATGGCCTGCGTGTGTTTCGACACGCCACCGGGCTGGTTGGGATCCGCGATGAGGTCTTGGTTGGTTCTGGGGATGGCAGTGTGCTGATGTATTGCGAGATCGGGAACGGCATTGTCCGGGAACACGTCACCCAGATCAGGATTTCCCGTGGAACTGCGATAACGAGTCCACCAGGTGGTGTCCACTGTCAATTGCGTGAGGTTCGTGAGCCGGCCGGTGTTGGGCACGCCGCTAACCTGGCTGGGCTGCAAGGTCGCGAATTTCGAAAGGTCCACGACGTCCGCGCCTTTCGCCTGCAGGTAATTTTTCAGAAAGGATTCGTGGCTCAGTTCATCATCGGTGTTGTCGGAGATGTATTGCGGCATGTCACTGTCGAGTTGTTGCAGGCCGGTGACATACAGGTCCGCCAAGCCGTTGGGGAAAGGCAGATCAATCGGGGAAATACCGCGCGTGGCGGGCCCGGCGCCCCCGAGTTCGGCGTATTGCCGCCAAAGATCGGCTTCGATGGTTTCCAGTGCTTGCAAGAAACGGAGTATCGCGGCATCTCCTCGCGTTAGGCTTCCACTGTCATCATCGTCATCGTCTCGTGCGTAAACCCGCCGGCTGTTGCCGAGCAGGCCTACACCAATTGTTGCCGCGCCCGCCGTCACGGCGCCTTTCTTGAGAAACGATCGGCGCGTCGCCGAGGGACCTGGGGAAACGGGCACACCTGTTCTTTTCATTTTGGTTCTCTCCTTGGGAATTTCGGTATGGATCGCACACGGTGCCGCGCGTCACCTCGCGATCCGTAGTCATTGGGAGACTAGGGCGGGTGGGTTCGCGAGTTGTCAGATTGCTATCGCCGCGGGGTCATTTTTGTGGCGCGATTTGCGAGGAAAAAAGGACCTGGTGGTGACTTTCCTAAATCACCGCGAGAACGTAGGCTTGCAAAATCCCAAACTGCGCGCCGTCGCGACGCGAGGAATTTGCGATGCAAACGGCCTAATTCGCGTTTTGCACAGGGTCCACAGGGGTGTGGAAAGCTGCAAAAAAAGTGTTGGGCGGCACTTGACATATTTCCGGCTTATAGTAAGATTACAAATGGTTCGGCACTTCCTAAAAGTGTGGGACCGTGCAGGGGATTCACAGTCGGGTCTGAAGTACTCCAAGGAACAGATCCTATAGTGAGGCGCCTTATTAGCACAGGGTAATTCATGTTGAGCTTCGCGCGAAGCCGCTAACACCAGGCGGCTGTGCCCGGCGCTCGACGCCGGGTTTCGTATTTTATGGAGACTTTTTGGCAGCGGTAAGCCAGGGAGACTTCATAATAGGCCCTCCGGAAGGAGGGCGTTCCGACCTAGTCGGGACCCCTGATGGGATCAGGGATACACGTTCTTTGACAACTGAAAGGTTGGCACGTTCCCGCCGATAACTCTGGACGGATTACGGTCCGTTTGGGGGATTGAGGGTGGGGACGATTACAAGTTCTGCTCGAGATGTTGAGCAGTACTGTGGATAACAAGGCGAACTCATATCAAGCGCTTGTGGAATCCAGGGTCGACAGTCCCGGCGCCGAGCAATCGGACCACGGAATAATGGACCTGGAAGAAGCAGGGCGTACGAGCTGAAGGAAAGTTGCAGTTTAGCCACTGCAGCGAGTCGCGAGAAGCGCAAGCGGATCGGGACACCATCGGCAACGACGTATTGGGTGAGTTTTATGATTAAGCTACTAAGAGCGTACGGTGGATGCCTTGGCGCTAGAAGGCGATGAAGGACGTGGCAAGCTGCGAAAAGCCTCGGGGAGCCGCAAG
>Ga0074045_10000736_pt1 | contig 31979 bp, 33 predicted proteins | sample BogForMeECP23OM2_FD_94442 | JGI IMG/M metagenome (GOLD analysis project Ga0074045, IMG submission 94442) | Bog forest soil microbial communities from Calvert Island, British Columbia, Canada - Bog Forest MetaG ECP23OM2 | ecosystem: Environmental > Terrestrial > Soil > Wetlands ...
CTCAAACTGGGGCATGTTTTCGTGGCCAACATGACCGGCAATGTGGTGTTCCTGGGGTTTGCGGTTGCCGACGCACAGGATTTCTCCATCGCGGCGTCGCTCGTGGCCATCGCCGCGTTCCTGGCGGGGGCCCTCGCGGGCGGTCGCCTGGGCTCGATTCTGGGGCAGCATCGCGGACGCCTTCTCGCCACGACAACATATATCAAGATCGCCCTGGTTGGCGCCGCTCTCGGGTTATCGATGACTGCTCCTGATATCGATGGGTCACTGGCCCGGTATGGCCTTATCGTATTGCTTGCGCTGACGATGGGCCTGCAGAACGCCATCGCGCGCCGCCTCGGCGTTCCCGACCTGACTACGACGGTGCTCACGCTCACACTGACAGGGCTCGCCGCCGACTCGCCACTGGCTGGCGGCAAGAATCTCCATCCGGGCCGTCGCATCATGGCCACGCTGACCATGTTCCTGGGTGCCGCCATGGGCGCTCTGCTCATTTTCAAAGTCGGCGTCAGCGCCGCCCTCGCGTTGGCGCTGGCACTGCTCCTCGTCAATGGCGTGGCAGCATTCTGGCTGTCGTCGTCATCGGAACCATGGACCGCGGGGAGCTGACGGCGTGGACTCGGCGGCCTGCTACCGGACAAACTTTGCAGCGGACCTGGGGTGGCCGCCCCAGCCGTCGCGATCAGACGAGGACTCAGGCATGCTCGTCAACGCATGGTCGGTCGGTGTCTGGGACGCGACGGCAGCGTACCTCACCCAGCGGAGGATGACATGACGGCGCAGCGTCCCTCCCCGGCGCCGGTTGCCGCGTCGCCGCGCGCGGCGCGATCGCCGTGGAGCCCGCTGCACAACGCGGTCTTCCGCAGCCTCTGGATCGCGACCATCGTTTCCAACGTCGGCGGCTGGATGCAGGACGTAGGAGCCGGCTGGTTGATGACCTCGCTCTCGCCGTCGCCGTCGATGGTCGCACTGGTCGAAGCCGCCGACAACTTTCCGCTAATGCTGCTGGCGTTGCCCGCAGGCGCCCTGGCTGACATCGTCGATCGGCGCCGGCTCCTGATCGCCATTCAAATCTATTCGCTCGTCGTAGCCAGCGCGCTTGCGATCTTGACGTGGCTCGACATGACCAGCGCATGGGGTCTGCTTGGTTTCACCTTCGCTCTCGCGGTCGGCGCCGCGATGATGATGCCCGCGTGGGGAGCGATCGTGCCCGATCTGGTTGCTGCCGACGAGATGCAGTCTGCCATCGCCCTCAACAGCGTTGCGATCAACGCCTCGCGGGCAGTCGGCCCGGCGGTTGCGGGAGTTCTGGTCGCGGCAGTGGGCGCGTGGCTCGTTTTCGTGCTCAACGCCCTTTCCTACATTGGCATCCTCCTGGCGCTGCTACGGTGGCGACGCGAGCACCACAAGAGCACCCTCCCGGCCGAGCGCTTCCTCGGTGCCATTCGCGTCGGGATGCGCTTCGTCATGCACACGCGCGCGCTGCAGGTGGTGTTGATCCGCGGCGCTGCATTCTTCATCTTCGCCAGTGCAACGTGGTCCCTTTTTCCCCTCATTGTGCGCAAGGAACTCGGACGCGGCCCGGAAGTCTATGGCCTGCTCCTGACCTGTATCGGACTCGGTGCCGTTGCAGGAGCCATGCTCCTGCCGCGAGTGCGAGCGATTATTTCGCGCGACGCGCTGGTTGCGGGCGCGAGCGTGCTCTTTGCGCTTGCCACGCTCGCTCTCGCCCTGCTGCAGAATATCGCCTTGCTGGCGGTGACCATGCTTGCCACCGGCGCAGCTTGGATAGGGATTCTTTCCGCGCTTCAGGTTTCCGCACAGTTGACTCTTCCCGAGTGGGTTCGCGCGCGAGGACTGGCGGCATTTGTTGTCGTATTCATGGGCGGCATGGCGCTTGGCAGCGTCCTTTGGGGGCAGGTTGCCACTCGCCTCGGCATTCCGGTCGCACTGATGACAGCGGCCTGCGGCATCGTGCTGTTTGCCGCCTTGACCTGGAGATTCAAGCTCGGTCATCACGAAGTACTCGATTTCACACCTACGATGGCGTGGCCCGCACCGCTCCTGGCGGAGACTCCCGAACCGGACAGCGGCCCGGTCATGGTGACCATCGAATATCGCGTACAACCCGATAAGCGCGCGGAATTCGTCGCCGCAATGCAAGGCTTGCGCGAAATGCGCCGCCGCAACGGTGCCTATTTCTGGGAGCTCTTCCACGACTCCGCCGACCCCGCGCACTTCGTGGAGTGTTTCATGGACGAGTCATGGATCGAGCACTTGCGCCAGCATGAACGCGCGAGCGTCGCCGATCGTGAGATTCAGCAGCGTGCCAAACAGTTCCTGCTCGAAGGCACGTCGACCCGATCCCGGCACCTGCTTGCCGATCGGCAAAACTGAGCGGCGCGCCGTTGAACGCAATGCAAGGACCGACCGAACGCAGCAGGGATCGACCCCTTCGACGGGAGAGTGGCTCATGACGACGCGGGGATTTTTCGGGAGGCCGCCGAGCGACGACGTAGCGCGGCGCCTGCCGCCAGGACAATACAGAACTGAGGATTTCCCCGTTCTGGCCAAGGGACCGACGCCGCACATCGCGCTTGCGCAGTGGAGCCTCACGCTCAGCGACGGCCCACGGCCACTTGCAAGCTGGACCTGGGCGGAGTTCGAGGCGCTGCCGCAGACGACCTGGCGGGGCGACATTCACTGCGTCACCAAGTGGTCAAAGCTGGACACAAACTGGAGCGGTGTGACCTTCGATGACCTGTTGCACGCCGCAGGTGTTACGCCTCCAAGCGCATACCTGCTGGCCGAATCACCCGACGATTACAGCACGAACCTTCCCGTGTCGGATCTGCTCGGCGGAAAAGCCATGATCGCGACGCGCTTTGCCGACGCCCCGCTCGAAGCCGAACATGGCGGACCGGCACGACTTCTCGTGCTGCATCTCTATTTCTGGAAGAGCGCCAAGTGGATCCAGGGATTGCGCTTCACCCCGCGAAACGAGGCGGGCTTCTGGGAGCTGCGTGGCTACCACATGTATGGCGATCCCTGGCGCGAACAGCGTTACACGAACGATCCATGACGGAAGCGGCCACTTACGTCGCTTCGGCGCGGTGGCAAGAGGCGACCATAGACAGGCTGCTCCGGCGCACGGAGCGCGTACTAAGCGTCTTTCTGCGCGTGCGGCTCGGCCCATGGCTCGCGGGCCAGCATGTCGATGTCCGCCTCACCGCGCCCGATGGCTATCAGGCGCAACGAAGCTACTCCATTGCTTCGGCTCCCGGCAGCGATGACGTTGAGCTCGCGATCGAGCGATTGGAGGGCGGCGAAGTGTCACCGTATTTTCACGATGTGGCGCAAGCCGGCGACAGCATCGAGGTTCGCGGTCCGATCGGCGGCCACTTTGTCTGGCGCCCTGCGGACGGCGGCCCCACACTGCTGGTCGCCGGCGGCTCCGGCATCGTACCCCTCATGGCAATCATCCGTGATTGGTTGGTCGCCCAGTCCGCGTCTCCGATGCTCCTTGCCTATTCGGCTCGCACCTGGGAGGAATTGGTATTTCGCGATGAACTGCTGGACACGCAAGCACAGCAGCCGAATTTCACCTTCATCGCGACGACAACACGCGGGCGCCCGCACCGGCCGCAAGACTTCGACCGCCGCGTGGACCGTGCGCTATTGCACGACGTGCTGACGCGCTGGAATCGCTCGGCGCGCAGCGTATATATTTGCGGCTCGAACGCATTCGTCGAGGCCTCGACAACGAGTCTGGTTCAGGAGGAGGTACCCCCCGGGCGCATACGCACCGAACGCTTCGGCGGGCAAAACTGAAAGGAGCACCCTTGCATACTGCAAATAACCCCGAAATCTGGTTTGCCGCGGGCGTTCGAACGCCTTTTGCGAAGGTCGATGGCCCGCTCAGTCAATTTGATGCAATCAGCCTCTCCGTTCCCGTGGTGCAGAACATGCTCGAGCAGCTGCACGGGGCCAAGCCGGATTTCGCGATCTGGGGAACGGTTGTACCCAACCTGACGTGGAGCAACATTGCCCGCGAAGTGCTCGTGGATGCCGGTGTCGATCCAACCATACCTGCGTTCTCGACGGTCATGGCGTGTTCGACGAGCATGATCGCCTCGATCGAGGCAGCGGGGATGATCGACGACGTGAGCCGTAGCCTCGCACTGGTTGGAGGCGTCGAAAGCATGAGCCGGATCCAGCTCGGCCTCGGTCAAACGCTGTCGGACTGGATACGCAGGTTCCAGCAAGCACGATCGTTGGGACAGAAAGTGTCGCATGCCGTGGATCTCAAGCTCAGCGAGGTCAAGCTCTACATCCCCAGCGTGAGCAACCGAACCACGGGCCTGAGCATGGGTGAGCACACCGAACTCACGGCCAGAGAATGGCAGGTGCCGCGTGAGGAGCAGGACCAGATCGCTCTGGAAAGCCACCAACGGGCTGTCGCGGCCTGGGACCGAGGCTTTTTCAATGACCTCGTTATCCCGATCGGCGACCTTCGCCGCGATACGATTCCGCGCGCCGACACGTCACAGGAGAAGCTGGCACGGCTGCCGCCTGCCTTCGACCGCACCAGCGGCCTGGGTACGCTCACAGCCGGCAACTCGTCGCCGTTGACCGACGGCGCTGCAAGTCTGTGGGTCGCGTCAAAGGCCGGCTTGGCGAAATTGCCGACGGGCAGCTACAAGGCCAAGCTGGTCGACTGGGAAATCGCGTCCATCGATTTGCGCAAGGAGGGGTTGCTGATGGCCCCGGCCTTTGCGATCCCGCGCCTGCTCGCGCGTCAGGGACTGGTCTACTCCGATATCGACATATGGGAGATCCACGAAGCCTTCGCAGCGCAGGTGCTTGCGCACATCAAGGCGCTGAACAGTTCCGATTTTCTTCGTCAAAAAGCGGGGGTCGACAATGCCTTGGGCACCTTCCCGAGAGAGCGCATCAACCCAAACGGCGGCAGCGTCGCGCTTGGGCATCCGTTTGGCGCAACCGGTGCGCGGATCTTGAGCCAGACCGTAAAGGAGCTCTCGAGCCGGCCCGCGGGCCAGCGTGCCATCGTGAGCATCTGTGCCGATGGCGGCCAGGGGAGCGTTGTTCTGCTGCAGGCGGCCTAGGCCTTACACCGATTGCCTAGCGAGCGTGCGAACACCACCGACGACCCTTCGGCGCGACCGGCACCCTTACTGTTTCGGGAAGGACGGAACATACGCGCTGCACCGTTGTTCGGTGCGCTGCAGTCTGTTCCCCACGGTACCGGGCTAGATCGTCGACAACTTGCGCAGCGACTCCGGGTTCTTTAAGACGGTCTTCTGCCGCCCGGGCGGAGCCCCGTACAGCCCGGCTGGTGGATTGGTTTCGAGTCGACCCAGCACCGATGCCTCAGCGCAGCGCTTGTCGAACGTCACCGATACCTCGGTTCCGCTCACGCCGGCAAGTACGAAGCACGCCTGACCGAGTTTGGCGTTGAGTGGCTTTAGCACGCCATCAGCGACAAGATTACTCAGAGAGCCCGTTCCCGCAAGCTGCAAATCATAGACGCGCGGCTTCGCCGTCGGGCGCGGTGAGACATCGATGACTTCGGGCAGGCCAACAAGCTCGCCCGCGAGCAGATCTTCCGAGGCGGCATCCGGCATCGCGTCGACGCGCAGGGTGACGGTCTGACTGGTTACGTTCGCGTTCTCCAAAAAGAAGTCGCGCGAGAATTCGTCAGCGACCTTTACACCGATTGCCTTCAATGCTTCTTCCTCGCTGGCCCAGCTCCCGAGGCCTTTGGGCAAGGTCGTGTTGTAGTAGATTTCTTCACCCGTCTCACGATCAATGCATTTCACCGTCCACGAGGTAAGGGCATACTTCGTCACCGTCACCCCGGAGGCTGGCAGTCGCATCGAGAGCTTCTTGATCGTCGCCTCCCCGATCACCGCAAAGTCAGCGCCCTTTCCGCCTTCGGCTGCACCGGGAACGCCCTCCGACCAGGTACGAAAACCGAACGACTTGATGCGCTCTTTGAGAATGTTTTCCGCAACCGGGGACGGGACAGGCGGGCTATCGGCCTGATCCGCGTCGCGCACCGAGATCTGCACGGATACCTTGGGGTCGCCGACGGCCCGAATGAACACGATGCGCTCGTCGCGCGACATCTGGTTAAGCGATTTCTGGACCGCCTTGACGTTGACCACGCCTTCGGTGGTGAGTGACATGAGGCCATCCTTGCCCATGCGCGGCTCACTCTCCCGAATCACGGTTTTGATGAAACTTCCGCTCTTTGACAGCAGCTGGTCCCTGAGCAGGTCGTAATTCTTGGCGAGCGAGTTGGGGTCGAGCAACAGGCCAACCGCCTTCTCGACGAGCTGGCTCTTCGAGTCCGCCCGCAGTTCGCTCTGCAGCAAGCTCTTGTCGTCGTGGTAACGCGGGTCGCTCGGGTCAATCAGACCGACCGCGGAGATCCTGAGCGTTCCCGGTGCCGGTTTCGGCGTGGCAACGGCCGCCGGCGCGATCGCCGTCGGTGCGGGGAGGGTCGAGGGCGGAGCCGGGGGTGACGCGCCACTTGCCAGCGGCGACAGCAAAGACGGCGGCGGCTTGGCAGCATCCACCGCTTGTCGCTGGTAGACAAACCAGGACGCGGCGGCCACGACCAGGGCAGCAACCACTGCCGCGATCGGCAAACCAAGTCCGCGCGCTGCCTTCCCCGGCGCAGCCGCCGCCGCGGGAGGCTGCGCCGCGGCGCGTGGGGGAGTCGCCGCAGCAGTCACTGGCGCAATGGGTGCCGCAATGATGGTTGGGTCAGAGTGCCCAGCCGGCGTTGCCGCAACGGCAGGTGCAACCTTTAAAGGCGCGGCCGTCGCGGGCGCGGCGGCGCGCAGCGCGTCGGCAAATTCCTGCGCGGTCTGGAATCGCTCATCGACGCGTTTGGCAAGCGCCTTGCGCACCACCGCGTCCATAGCCGGTGGCAGCTGGACATTGAGCGTCGTCGGTGGCAGCGGTTCCTCCTTCAACACCTTTTGCATGGTCGTCGTCGCCGATCCGGAAAAGGGGCGCTCCCCGGTTAGAAATTGGTACAGGATGACTCCCGCCGAGAACAAGTCCGAGCGCCCGTCCACCGGCAAGCCCATGATCTGTTCCGGCGACATATAGCTCGGCGTACCCATGACAGAGCCTACCTGTGTCAGGCTCGACGAATCGATGTGCGCAATGCCAAAGTCGGCGACCTTCACCGAACCGTCCGGCAACAGAAAGATATTCGCGGGTTTGATGTCGCGGTGTATGACGCCCTGCCGCTGCGAATAATCCAGCGCGTTGAGGATCTGCGACATGATCCGCACGATGTCGGGCATCCGGAAGCGCTCGTTCGTCTCGAAGCACTCCTTGAGCTCGCGCCCCTGGACAAATTCCATCGCGATATACCAAATACCGTTGTCGTCGCCAAAATCGTAGATGGCGACGATGTTGGGATGATTGAGCCTGCCGGCTGCCTGAGCCTCCCGGCGGAAGCGCGCGATCACGGCTGCAGTATCGCCGTCGGTAAGCTGGTCGGAGCGAATCGTCTTGAGCGCCACCACGCGCTTGATCGCCGGGTCGTAGCCCTCGTAGACCACGCCCATAGCACCGCGTCCGATCTCGCGCCGGATTTCGAATTTTCCGATGCTCTCGATCTCTGCCATGGCTCGCTCCGTGCGCGAAAACAGCGACGCCGGCGGGGCCGGCGTCGGGAAGCCGTATCCTCAACCGGTCACTTGTATTTGCTGTCGATTTCCCAGACCGACTTCTGCACCAGGCGCTGGACCATCGTATCCAGCGACACGCCGCCCTGTTGCGACTGGGAAACGCCGAGCGCGCCGGATGAAACCGCGCCGATCTCCATCTTCTCCTCGGTGTATCCGGTGGCGACCTGCTCGGTGGTCTCGGCATTGATGATCTTGTAGCGCATGCCGATCACCCAGACGCTGGTCGCTTCGTTCGAATGCACCGAACCGACGGCCGTACCGCCCACTGCGCCCGCCTCGGCACCCCCGCGCGAGCCGCTGAACACACCCAGCAGCCCCGCCATATTGCCGAGCGTTCGGCCGTCGAACCCGGACTGTGCGGACGCGACCTGCTCGGTCTTCAGAATGTCGAACTTAACGACATATTTGGTGCTCTTGAGCTTTCCCATGCGCAGAAATTTGCGCGCCTGATCCGGGTCGCCGAGGTTGTATGCAAGCTCGAATTCGTTGAGCAGCGGGCCCAGGTTCGAGCGCTCCAGGACCGTAAAGTTGGCGCTGCTCAGTTCCACTTCGCCAAAGTCGGCGATGTTGTTCGCGGTGAACTTCTGAAGAAAGGTCGCGTTGTTGCTCTTGATCTCTCCCGGGATAACGATAACCGCCGGGCCCTTCTTGCTGGCATTGGTGTAGGTGACCGGCTGATAAATAGTCTGATCGGCCGCCGCGTTGGCCTTCTGCGACGTTTCTTTACCAGCGGTTGGCGAGGGGTTACCCCAGGTCGGCTGCCCCGACGCGAGTGTAGCCGCCGCAAGCAGGGCCGCCGCAACGAGATATTTGAAACAGGCGATGGAAGCGCTATGTCTCATGGCCGATGCACTCCTTTCGAGGTTGAATCCGTGGCTCGACGACAGTTTACTGCGGTACCTGCTTCCTCCCAGCGGCCGGTCCGGCATTACGACAATAGTCCGCGTAGAGCGTAGGCACCACTTCGTCTGCTTTTTCGTTTATCAGCGTCAGTGCCATCTGTTCGACATTTGCTCCCGCATAGGAGCTCGAGCTTGCTCCGGTGTCGGAAATCACCCGACCGTTGCTGCCATAGAGCGTGAACTGCATGTTCACCGAGACCTGATTGACCGCCATCATCGGATTGCGCGTGGCTTGCGAGGAAATCAGGCCTCGCAGCACAAAGGCTGCGCCGAGGCGCTTCGAAGCACTGAGCGCTGCATCGGGGTCGTTCTTGAAGTATGCATCGATCTCGGCCTGGGCAATCTGGCTGCGGATCTCTTCTGGCGTATAGGTCTGCAATCCAAGCGCGCGCAAACGCGTATTGATTGCCTGGAATTGCGGACCGTAGTTTTGCTGCCGCGCAGCAATAATGCCGTTCGACTGCTGTTCTCCGATCACCACCATGATCTTCTTGCCCTTGATCGCGGCACGGCAAGGCGTCGAGAGCTGGTCCGCGATGCGGCTTTGGCGTGCCTCCTGCTCTTGGCGGTCGGATTCGTCCGGCTGCGAGAACTTGAAGCCCTGTGCGCCCGCGGCCCCGCACCCAAACTGGGCAAGCAGGATCAGTATAAGAAAAACGCGTCGCGGCTGCATTCGTTGGGAGTACCGTGCGCAGATGCAACTGCGCAGGTTAGCCCAATGGGACCCGAAAATCCATACGGAATATTCGGCAGCCCGAACGTAGCGGAGCCCCTAGCCCGGGTGCGATCGCATGGCGTCCCAAACGGCGACGTGATTGAATCCGGGACGGACGACCCTACGTGGGGCAGCGTGGCGTGGCAACGAGAAACCGACATTGGCGCGTAATGGGCAGATGATCAACCGCATTTCAGCAATCGTCAGTCAGTACGGGCTCGTGGTTATTTTTGGAAGCGTGCTGCAATCGGCTTGATCGGAATCTTTGGCTGGAACGCCACGCATCGCCGTCCGACATCGATCGACAGTGGGCCGCCCCAGACCGTGCCAGCCCTGCTTGCTGTGGCCATGCCGGTGACGCCCGGGCTGGTGAATAAGTCGCGATCTTTCGAAGCGAGGCAATAGATGATTCGAAAGCTAAAATCCGGCAAGTACCGTTTGTATTCGCGCAAAAAAGATCCCGCGACCGGCAAAGCGAGGAATCTGGGGACCTTCTCGACTCGCGAGGCGGCCCAAAAGCACGAACGCGAGGTTCAATACTTTAAGCAACGTTGAGGCTACGGCTACGGGAACGTGCCTGCCCTTCAAGGTCAGGCCGTGTTCAATGCAGATCGGATCACCCGACACGCTCGTCCGCAGGCACCTGCTTACTCTTGAGTCCCTGCGCGTACTGGTACACATCGAAATCTATGCCTACACCGAATGCCATGGCGTGCAGGTTCGCCGTCTTTTCGTTACCGAACCCGACGCAACTGGTTGCAATTGGCAGGCTGAGTGGCCCACGGTTCACGCGGCAACCGAAGCGCCTTGCCGGACACAGCTTCGAGGAGTCGTCGAGCAGATCCGGCAGCGGTACAACGTAGTCCAGTGAGCCCCGGCATCTACAAAGCTGTCTCGCTGCGACGGGTCTACGTTCATTGTGCAGATTCTTGGCGATCCTCGAACAAGCGCAGTGGATGCGGCGATTGCCGGTTTGATCCACAAGGATATCCACAGCAACGGTGGATAACTAAGGCTGCAGCGTTCACCATTGGATGCGCTTTTCTACTGGCAAAACGAAGGCGCGCGGCGATTTGGCTGGCACGGTGGAGACCAGTTATCCAACGCTTTCGCTCAGCCGCAGGGGGGAGCCAAGCAATGGCCGAGGGAGAATTGCTCCCTTTTCATCGCTCGCGCGGGGATTGTGACCGCCAAGGTCGGAACCTTCCGCTAGAATGGCGTCCTGACATTCGGGAGCGTTCGCTGTGGGCGAATACAAGAAGAGTTTTGATTTGGGCAAGAGTGGCAGCATCGTCTGTCACCTGTCGAAGAGTGGCAAGAGGCTTTTGATCGAATTTAAGGTCGATAAGGACGGGTTATCAAAAACCGGCCTGAACGGACTCATTGATGCGCTGAAGGAGATTCGGGATCGGATGGTGCGATAGTGCGAAGTCGCGCGCCTCGGTATGGGGGATTCGCGCTGCCCGATCTGTCTTAAACATTAGCTTTACTCTAAGGCAAGCTATTACCGCAGCGCCCGGACTGAAGTGACACAAAAGCCCCAAGAAGCTCGCCCTGGTGCTACAGGAAATGATTACGATGCCGCAGCGCACTTGCTCACTGCGGCATCATTGACGCTGCTCGCCACGAGGCAAGTTAGGCGTCCGCAGCAATAATCGCCACACTTATTGTGCGCTCCCGCGGGAAATACCTAAGTCGGAAAGCGTCTGCTGGTCTAGCCTGCCGGATTGCTGAAGACCGTGCGCCTGTTGAAACTGCCGTACCGCATTTTCGGTATTCGGGCCCCACACCCCGTCTACCGGACCGACACTGTACCCCTTGTCGTTCAATGCTTCCTGCGCTGACCTGACTAGACCCGACGCGTTGCCTGTCATTGTTGCGGTCGACTTGGTATTACTTGCCACTTCCGGACCTTCATAGTGACCAGCGTACCCACCTACGCCGGCGCCTACCGCCGCGCCGACCGGACCGCCCACGGCCGCGCCCGCTACGGCGCCGCCCGTCGCGCCAACGGCGGTGCCCTTCTCGGAACTATCCATCGAACCCAATGTTGAACAACCTGCAAGCATCACGATCAATCCAGCTGCGCTAAACGAAGAAATGTTCTTCATCACACGGTCTCCATAGCCGCCGCGTCGCGCCAGCGGCAATTTCGTTTAAAGGATCACTCCGCGTGCCAACGGTAAGCCTGAGCGCTGCGACGTTGTGCCAGGCTGTGGCACGTCACCACCTCTCACGGTGACTACGCAGTCATTCTGGCTCATCGCGTCGACGCAGCTAATCAGCGCCGTTCTGATTCTGCCGTAAGAGTTCCCGGAATTTCCTGTAAGAACCAAGAGTGCATCTTGGTCGCCGGCATCGCTGCCATTTCTCTGAGCTGAACGAATCGGTTTGAAAGATGAACTGCAATGGGTTGCTTCTTACAAATCTTTTCCGCAGTTCGCAGCAGATGCGATGCAGTAGATCAAATGAAGATCAAAAGGCCCGATTCTTGCAACGTGAGGTTCGCGGGCTTGCGATGAGAATCCGCAGGGATTGCCTGTCCGCAAATCAAAGCGTGAAAGAGAGGGCGTGATTGATTCGCGGAGAACGCAACATGAAGGGTCTTTCATTCAAACGCCTGGCGATTTGTCTGGCCATTGCCGCTTCCCCCGCAATAGCGCTGGCACAACCAGGTCTTACAGCAGGAAATAACACGCCCGAAAGGGTCTTCAGTGACAACTTGGCTGCTTACCCGAGCGAGAACGCGATGGGCATGGATGATGGCGTGAGGTCCTCCAATCCCCACGACGATGCGGGATCGCTAATCACATGCAGTAATCTGCCGTTGGCCCAACAGGAGGTTTGCGACACTGGTCCGGCGCACCAAGATATTCGCGGCGATCAAAGCGACGAGAACGGCGCGGCGGTTCTGCCACCGACCGGCAGTGCAGGTCCCTGCCGCGCTCGCTGGCGCCCGGCTCCTGCCAGACGGTTCAACGCCCTTAAGTCTTGTCCTTCGTCGGCGCACAGCGCAAAATCGCGCAGTGTCCACGATCCCGCGCGGTCTCGTGGCGCATAGACCATGAAACACCGACAAGCCTTCGAGCTCACGATGGCAGTAACTCCGGCCGACCACACCATAGGGCCCGCGCATGCGCCAGTGACGGTTGTCGAGTATGGCGACTTCGAATGCCCCAACTGCAAGCAAGCCGCTCCTGTAGTCAAGCTGCTCCTGACTCGGTTCCGGGAGCGAATGCAGTTCGTCTATCGCCATTTCCCGCTTGAGAATGTCCATCCTCACGCACTTGACGCCGCAGAAGCAGCGGAGAGCGCGGCCGGCCAGGGCAAATTCTGGCCCATGCATGATCTGCTTTTCCAAAACCAGCCTCACCTGAAGGTCAACCAATTAGGCAATTACGCCGAACGACTTCAGCTCGACATGGCGCATTACGTTGCGGACATGAAGGAACACACCTACCTGCAGCGCATTCGAGAGCACGAACAGAGCGGGCGAGAGAGCGGTGTTCGCAGCACGCCGACCTTCTTCATCAATCGCCGGCTGCATGACGTTTCATTTGGCATTGATGGACTCGTGGAGGCGCTCGAAGCAGCGCTGCGAATCTCTCCTCGGTCCAGGCGGAAATAACCAGCCCAAGGCACGCCGACCGCTGCAGTTCATGCAGCCCGTTCGGGCGCCGTCGTTCGGCGCAACACGCGTCAGCTCCGGTCCGCGTTGGAGATGAACGGAATTTAATGATCCGTCAATCCGCGGGCAATCCAGACCCCTTCATAGTGTGCACAGGCGCGAACATGCAATCCAATGTGTCCGCGTCCTCACAAAACGCGAAAGGAATTGCAATGACTTGCAATGTGCGGACACTAACGAAGCGGCTGGTTCTGGCTGCCGCGCTTGCGGCAGGTTTTTCGGGAATTGCGTTTGCCGACGATGGCAGCGCAGATGGCATGTCGGAGGCTCAACTGCAGGCATCGTCGTCCGAGGGACCGGCATGGCACCCTCAGCTATCGGCCTATGACCAGTCCCCTTCGTCATGGCGTCAGAACAATCCGGACGGGCTATCGGTGCGTGAAATGCAATCGTTATGGGGAACGTGGGCCGGGCAGTTTCGGCTGAATCAGCCTGCGTTTACCAGCACTTCAGCGGATCCGTCCTTCAAGCAAAGCCATCCGAACGGGCCGACGGCACGTGAATACCAGGCGATGTCCTCCGACGCGCCGGCGTTGCAGTTGCCGACGCGATCGGTAAATGGTCCGCTTGCCTCGGCTAATGGAAGCAGCGTGGCGACAAACGCCGCGAATTGATATCCCGACCAGTCCCCGGACGCTATACGCGCACCCGGCAATCGCCGACGCGTGTGATGACCGGGGGCCCTCGAGGGAATGCCAGGAAGCGACGACTTCTTCGAAGTCCGGGATTGCATCCACGATCAGGCCCGTTTTGTCTCGATGGCGTCGCATCGGGCGGCTAGCCGGCTTTTCCCTCATGCTCAGCCCATTCCTTCGCCTTGGCAATCGCGATACGTATCGCCTTGCCCTCGTCCATTCCCTCGTCAAGCAAGGCGTTGGCAATTTCGATGGCTTTCTCGCGTACGACCGGCTGGAGGTGTTTCATCGATACAGGGAAGTAGTCGGCAGTCCAGGGCATTCGTCACCTCTTGTTCAGGCCATGCGTTCGGGTGCCTTCGTGCATGATCGCGTCGATACTGGAGCGTATACTTGACGCCCTCAATCACTCAGGCCCGCGAACCTCATGAGCCACTATCACTGCATTGTATGGATTGACCACCGCGAAGCGCATGTCATCGAGTTCAACCCGGACGATGCAGAAGAAAGTATCGTCCATCCAAAGTCGAAACATCAACACCTGCATCACAAACACGGCGTCATAGGCTCCGGCAAGGCACCTGAAGACCATGTGTACTACCAAGCGGTCGCCGATGCGATCAAAGATGCGGGTGAAATCTTGATCGTTGGCCCGTCCACCGCGAAGCTGGAGTTTTTCAGGCACCTCCAGAAGCATGCCCCAGCGACCGCCGCACGCGTGGTGAGTGTCGAGACCGTCGATCACCCCACCGACGGTCAGCTCCTGAAGTTTGCTCGGCACCACTTCGTCGCCGACGACCGGATGCGCTCGCAAACCTGACCGCGGACGGGGTTATACGGGGTACGGCTTCGCCGAAAAGCAAGCGCCGCCGGTGACCACCCCAAAGGCGGCTCACCAACCTAGGCGTCAGAAACCGAAAAACTTGGACCGAAGGCCTGCTTCATATTCCGCCTTGGCCGCCTTGGCCTTGGTCCGGGCCTCTTCCTCTCGGAAATAGGCCTCTTCCCAACGATCAACTTGGGCGACGGAATGATTGGTCGACGCAAGGGCCTCCTCCTTGCGAATGGCGGCGATCCATTCCTCGACGGCCGCTTTGTATGCGCCCTGAAGCCGGTCAAGTTCGGGATTTTCTTTGTCCATGCTTCGCTCCAGCGGAAAGGGGCAGGCTAGTCTGAGAACATGACCAAATTATGTCGGACCGGGCCACAGCCGTGCAGGATGGCCCCGGCCACGAAGCCACTGCGTATCTCTCCTTACGGAGGGATGACGCGGTGACCGCTACCTGCCCTTGGAGCACGCCTTTCTTGGTCCCGTAATCACCGCGTATCGCGTCACCCTCCGGTTCATTCGTGTTACAAAACCGACCGTTCCCGCACTCACCGCAGGAAAAGCACCACCAGAATGATAATCAGCAAGACTGCACCGCCGCCAATATACATTTCAAGCTCCGTTTGGTTGCCCGCCCCTGAAGAGTAAGAGGGCGTTATCTATTCAAGCACTGTCCGGCGAAGTGGTCTGTTCGCTGGCGCACATCTGCTTGGGCCGAAACCCTAGACGATATTGCCACCCCCCTGGCAGCGCGCGATCTACCCACCTACCACATACAGCGAGTGAGATCGCGGTGTAAGACGGGTATCCATCATAGCTATGTACGACGCCGTACAGACCCGTGTCGGCAATGATGCTTCAATAAACTATGGGCTTGCGTCTTTCCGTTGGCATCCTACGGCGGACCTGAGCCGAGTCCTGATCCAATTGATCACGTTCAACCGAGAAAAACCATGAAATACATCCTCATTCTTTCTGTTGTCATTGCGTCGCTCGGCGGCTGTGTGCTCGTCCCGGGAGGCTACGATGACAATCGTGGCGGCTATTACCAGGGCCACGATCATGGCGATGGGAATTATCGTGCCTATGAAAACCGAGGTCATGGCAGTTGACCTCACATTGTGGGCATCAGTAACCCATAATGTCCTGGTCCCTCGCAGCAATCGATGAAGCCCAGGGGCCTCACCACTATGCGCTTCAAGTAGCGCCGGCTGAAAAAATCATGATCGAACTAGGAAACAGTGAGCATCGCGCCAAGACACGTGAAGAATCCTACCGTGGTTCAGCCACGGCGGGTCGTGACGTCTGGGCGGTCGCGGGCAGAACCGCGTATCGCGAAGAATTCCATCCGAATTACGGTCCAGACTCTGATGAGCGGCCCGACGCGACCGAATCCGGAAACGAATTCTGATCAAGCAGGCATAAAGGACACGCGGTATCGATACAGAAGGTTGCGTGGAGAGAGTTCCAAGGTTGGAGAGCAGTTTCGATGCTATACGTCATTGCCGTTGCTCTGTTCATAATGTGGCTCCACGGGCTCGTCGGTCGGCGCCCGCTATGATTTCCACGGTCTAAAGCGCACGGTCGAGTTCGCTGTGCGGCGCGATGGCCTTCCGCTGCCCGTTTCGAACCGCGGCGGCGTTCAACGTCCTTCGCGATTCCGACGGTAAGCCGCATGCTATCCTAGCCTTGCTATGTCGACAGGTGGCGCAGCAGTTGGCGCAATAAGCGCGTGAGCTTTCGGCCCTGGGGGCGGCTTCCTCAGATGCCGCAAGCGAGCGTTGCGCTTTGGGCGCGAAGTCAATGCCTTCCGGAGTCGAAAGGCACGACCGTGCTCCCCGTCGGTCAGGGGCGTAGCTATGGCGATTGCTGCCTTAACCCTGGCGGCCTGGTCGTTGCCACTGATCACCTCGATCGCTACATTGAATTTGACGTTGCAAAGGGAACGCTCAGCTGCGAGGCCGGAACGCGATTGGGCAACATTATCGATATCACGTTGCCTCATGGTTGGTTTCTACCGGTGGTGCCTGGAACCCAATTTGTCTCGCTCGGCGGTGCCATCGCTAACGACGTGCATGGAAAGAACCATCATCGGGCAGGGACGTTTGGATCTCAAATAATCGAACTTGAACTACTGCGTTCCAATGGCCAACGTCTTCTGTGTTCCGAACGAGAGAACCCAGAATGGTTTCGCGCAACCGTTGCGGGACTCGGTCTTACAGGTCTGATTACGTGGGCCAAAATCAAGCTTAGGCCCGTGCAAAGCGCCTACGTCGAAACGGAGGACATTGCTTTCGCCACGGTTGAAGAGTTCATCGCTTTGAGTCAGGAGTCTGATCACGATTTCGAATATACCGTGGCATGGTTCGACAGTTTCTCCTATCGGGCCGGTACGTTGCGCGGTATATTGAGTCGTGCCCGCCACGTCGAAAAGAGCGATGGGTCGTTGGTGGCCCGACGCCCGCGATCATGGATTTCAGTGCCGTTCGACATGCCGCAACGGCTATTGGGCCCGAACGTTATTCGGCTCTTTAACCAATGTTATGCGTACGGGAAGAATCGGCGCGTGTCGCGCCGAATAAGAATGGAAGCGCTTCTGTTCCCTCTTGACATGATTCGGAACTGGAACCGAATCTACGGCCGGTCCGGGTTCATGCAACTTCAGTGCGTCATTCCGGATACAGCAGGCACGAATGGCGTGTCGGATTTGCTGCAAGTCATCGCGCGCGGGCGACAAGGGTCCTTTCTTGCGGTTCTGAAGCGCTTTGGCGCCAAGGCTTCTCCAGGCGTGCTGTCGTTTCCCATGCCGGGGACAACAGTTGCGTTGGACTTCCAGAATCTCGGATCGCCGACCGATCGGTTGCTGCAGGAATGCCACAAAGTGGTAGTGGGATATGGCGGTCGCATCTACCCGGCCAAGGACGCGTCCATGACATCGGCCACCTTTCAGGCGGGATTTCCGGCTTGGCGCAGTCTTATCCCGTACATCGACCCACGCTTCTCATCGGGTCTCTGGCGGCGCGTGTCATCACCTGCCCCCTAGCCAAAACGTGCCCAAGAACATACTGGTCTTCGGCGCCAATTCGGCCATCGCGCACGCCGTCAGCAGGCGCTTTGCGAACCAGGGCGCGCGTTTTGTGCTGGTCGCACGTGATGCGGCGAAACTCGAAGCGAACGCAGCCGATTTGGTGGTTCGCGGCGCAGCAATGGTGGCCACGCGCATCGCTGACCTCAATGCACTGGCTGGACACCTCCTTCTCGTCTCAGAAGGCATAACGGAACTTGGCCATGTTGACATCGTGTTGATTGCGCATGGAATACTTCCCGATCAGCAACGCTGCGAAGAGGATATGCTTGAACTGCGAAATGCGATCGATACCAACCTGCTTAGCGTCGTCAGCTTAGCCATGATCACGGCCCGGGAGCTCGAGCGGCAAGGACAGGGAACGCTGGTTGTCCTCGGCTCGGTCGCGGGAGACCGCGGCAGGCGAAGCAACTATGTTTACGGAGCCGCGAAAGCAGGCGTCGACGTGTTCCTTCAGGGACTGCGCGCACGCCTCGATAGTCGCGGAGTGCATGTGCTGACGGTCAAGCCTGGATTCGTTGCCACTCCGATGACCGCGCAGTTCACGAAGGGTCCGCTTTGGGCCACACCGGATCGCGTTGCCGGCGCAATCTGTCGCGCGATCGAACAGTCGCGCCGCGTGATCTACGTGCCCTGGTTCTGGCGCCCGATCATGTTTGTTGTACGTGCGCTTCCAGACTTCGTCATCACGCGTCTGGGAATGTAGTGCCCTCGCGGGGGAGTCGATACACGCCTTCGGCGCACGCGGATGGCGTGATTCCTAGCTTGCCAGAAACATGCAGACACCAAGCACCGTCAGCACCATATAGCTCGACCCATCCGTTGCCGCGAAAAGGATCGGGTCTTCATGCATTTCGCCACGCCACGCGAGAAGCCAAACGCGACTTATCCAGTAGAGCAGCGAGGGACAAAATCCCCATAGCCACTCCGGGTGCGAGTACAGCACGGTAACTTCCCGACTGTTTATGTAGAGCGCCATCACGAGAACCGCCACGAGCCCACTGGCGATTCCAAGAATTGCGACGAATTGCAGGTCCGAATGACGATACCCGCGCACTGGCGCGGTGGAGGCTTTGTCGCGATTGGCAACGAGTTCCTCGACCCGTTTGAGGAGCGCGAGACTCAGGAAGAAAAACAAGGAGAAGGCGAGTAGCCACTCCGACATCGGAACCGCAATTGCGGCGGCGCCGGCAAGGAGCCGCACGGCATAGAGCGCTGCGAGCGTCAGGACATCGACAATGGCAACGTGCTTGAGGCGCAAGGAGTATGCCAGCGCTGCCACCGCGTAGGCGCAAACCCAGGCGACAAAGCCGGATCGCAGCGGTAAGGCCAGAAGCAACCCTGCCATCAAGAGCAGCGGCACTGCGGTAATCCCCGCCCAGACCGACACTTGACCGCCCGCAAAGGGGCGCTGACGCTTCGAGCGGTGCAGGCGATCTGCTTCCAGGTCAAGCAGGTCATTTGCCATGTAGATACTGGCGGTCACAAGGCACATCACCGCGAATCCTTGCGCAGCCTCACTCCAGGCATGAATGTCGGCAATCTTGTGTGCGGCTACCAAAGGTACAAACAGAAGAAGATTCTTCAACCATTGATGGGGCCGCATCGCACGCACGAGCGCGAAAAAGTGACTGCCTTTATCTTCATCGAACACCCTCTCGATCGGCACCTCTCTGGCCACGCGGTCCTTCAGCGAACTCGACGCGCCCACCACGACGGCCGCCGCCGCGCGCCGCCAGACGGGCAAATCCGCGGGAGAGTCGCCCAGGTAGATGAAGCCGGCCGATCCAAAACGTTCGGCAAGAAGGTCTGCTTTGCGTCGCCCCTTGAGATTGGTGTGTCCATCGCTCGCGTGAATTTCAGCAAAAAGACTCAAGTGGTCCGCGACGCCCAGCGCCAATCGGCGGTCGCAAGCGGTCGCGAGAATAATCGGCACACCGCGTTCCCGCTCCTGCTTCAAGAATGCGAGCACATCGGTCCGGTATGGAAGCTGCGCGTAATTTACGCTGACGCGCTGTGCGATTGCCTGCTTCAGGAACGCCCTGCCACGCAACCACCACAGCGGCAGCATGAGCGAGTATAGAGCGTGGCGCTTCAACAAGAGGAGCAGCGACTCGGCGAAGAGATCGGTCCGAATTAACGTGCCGTCAAGGTCGACGCAGAGCACTCGCTGTACCACGTCGGTCGAACCCGCGTCGGATGGACGGCTCATCGGAGATTGCCATTCGCTGGCGGCATTTTATCTAACCGTCGAGCTGGCACATTGGAGCCACCGGCCAGTCGATCGAAATTGGGGAACCGACCGGTGTCGATGCATCACGCCCCCATGCATGGCTGATTCACCATGGGCGGAAAAATTACGGGCGCGGGATGCGGTTGGTGCCAGATGTCGATCCGCACCCGATAGTGATTGTCCTGAAGTCCCCGCACCGTAAGTTCGTGCTTGCTAACCAATTCCCACCCGCGATCCTCCTCTCCAAATATCTGCCGAGGTCCCAATGGGGCATCGGCATTCTGAATAATTTGGACGTAATCAGCAAACAGTGCGAAGTTGCCGCTACAGTGATGCCGGTAGCTGACCAGCGTTTCGAGTATATAGGCATCAGGCAGGCTGTACGGAAGCGTTCCCCCGGTAAGTACTGCAATCCGCATGGGCCGAGAGCGACTTTCGGAAACCTTGTCCCAATGTGCCTGGACTTCGCTCGTCGATGCGCGCACGGCGGCGAGAAATGTCCCAGTGTACTTCGCGCCCGATGTCGAGAACTCGTAGATTTCGTTGCCGGCGCCCTGCTTGCGAAAGGCGAGCGAGAGATTTGGATTCTCGCTCCAGTAATAGAGGAATAGCCCGGTCAGAAACTGGTAGCCAAGAATCAAACCAAGCCACAAAACACGACGGCGGGGTCGACTCGAAGCACTCTGACGCCCCGAATCCCCTTTCAACAAGAGCAGGATCAGGGATGGCAGGTAGGGAACGAAGAGCCGGTACGCGTACATCATGTGCTTGTCGCCGGCAAAAATCGCGTAGATGCCTTCCAGCAGGACCCCCAACCAAAGCATCCGGCGAAGTGGCCTGTCACCGGCTGAAACTGCCTTGGCGTTCCAGATTCGCATCGTCACGGCAACGGGGACGACTAGCGCGAGAATGCTAAAGCTGATCATGTAGACAATTCCGCGCAGAAGTTCGCCCGGCTTGCCGGGATCGCCCATCTTGACGTAGAAAGACGTCGGCAGGATGTCGTCGTAATACAGGTACGTGAATGCAATCCAACCGGCCACGACTGCAGCGCACCCAATGGCGATGGCGATGACGCGCCGGTCGCTCCTGTACCTCAGCAGCAAGAACCCCGTGACGGGCGCGACGAACAGGGCGCTGTCGTAACGTGCGAGCACGGCGATCGTAGAAAGCCATACGACTTGCGCGGCCCGCGTCCCCGAATTCTCTTCGCTTGAGGACAGCGCAAGAGCGGCGATGAACGAGCAGGCACAGAGAACCAGCGGGGTCTCAAGCCCACCGATCGCCCAGAAGCAAACGAACGGCGAGGCCAGCGTCAAACCTAGAAACAATAGCCTATCGACGTGGGTTATGTAGGCATTACGACTAATGACAACGAGCGTGCAAGCCGTAAGCAGGCTTGCGGCCACCCTGTAAGTATCGACCGGATCGCGACTGACGGCGTGGAAGGCGGCAATAACGAAGGTCAGTAGCGGCGAAGTCACTGCATTGATCCGCTCGCCCGAATTGAAGACCAACCCGTCACCGTCGTACAAGTGACGCACATATCTGCCAACTATGAAAGCATCGTCCGCCGGGAGGGGGTAGAACGCGATAAACATTCCCGCGATCAATAACGTAAGCAGCCAGAGCATGATGGCCTCTGGGCTCAGTGGATGGCGCCAACGGTCGTGCAGTGCGGAGAACACCATGTTGGGTCGGATTGAGTACCGCAGCCGCGTTGCGGATTTCTAATGCCGTTCAGCCCGGAAGCCGATAGATGACGTAGGCCGCGTCGGCCACGCCATCCTTGCCCACAAATCTCCGGTAGAACTCGTCGCCCGGGGTCAATGCAATGCTGTCCGAATACACGTTGTATAGGTACGAGTAGACATAGTATGGATGCAGGTCGTAGTCCGTGCCGCGCTCCGCCCGGGGATCGAGCAACTGGCGATACATTGGCTCGATAGGGCGCCCGGTGTAATTCTGTTCGCGATCCCAAAGCGCAGTCGCCAGAAAGGTGACGCCCTCCCGCCGCAGATAATCGCGTAGTCCACCCCGCCGAAGGTATTCTTGATACTCAAGATTGTTAATCACGCCATCGAGATTCACTACTCTTCGCTGCGTCCAAAACGCAAGCGCACCCACGTCCGTTCCGGCAATCACCGCATTCGGCGGTAACGCATTGCTGACGTCACCGTAGAATTGTCGAACGAAATCATGCTTGCGCTCGGAGTAGGCTGCGAACCGTGAGAAATGAGCCACACCTTCGAGTAACAGCAGAATGCCAACCAAGGCATAGGGAAGCGTCGCCAATACGACGTCCGTGGTCCGCCACGCGAACGACGCTGCCCGCACCCTGGTCTTCGCGCCGGTGCGCGAGGCGGCGAGATGCTCCACCCGTAACCGCACGCGTTCGATAACCCAAGCAAACGTGGTTGCTGCAAAAATCGTCGCTACCAGCATTGGCAATGCCAGGTAGCGCGGATCGATGCTCTTGTCCCACTTCTGAAACATGAGCAGATTGGCGAGAAGCAGTGCCACGATGGCGACCAGCATGAGGAGCTTGTCGCGCTCCGGTTTGGCCGGGCGCGCGACGAGCATGAAGCCCAGGCCGGCGAGGACGAGCATTGCACAGGTCACCATGTTAATGCCGCGTACAAGCACTGCCCAGCCAAACATTTCGGCAAGCGTTATCGGCTCCACGAAGAAGGCTCCCTGCCACCGGATGGCAGGAAACGACGACTTGAGCGCCCCACTGATGGGCACGGCATGACCCGTGGTCGCAATATTGATTCCGACATAGGCAAAAAACGTCAAACTGAAAAGGGCAATTCCGAGCCAATGACTGCGCTCGGCACGCGAAGACTTCAATAGTGTCCATAGCAGTAACGGCATTGCCACGAAGATCGCGGTGTCGAGCCGCGTCAGGAAAAGGAGTGCGAGCCAAGCACCCAGGAGCAAAGAGCGATCCGATATGAACGCGTGGATCACGAGCAAAAGAAGAAGGACCGCAAGGGTTGTTTCCATGCCCTGGTCAAATATCGCATAGAAGGGACAGAGGAGAAGAACGCAAGCGGCAAGGAATCCGGCAGCCCAAGGAGAATCCCGACGTCGATAGCTTATGTAGAAACCAATGCTCGTCGCGACGGCTCCTGCCAGCACCAGCTTTTCCAGCGCGCTTACTGCAAATATTTGCAGATTCAGCGGTGAGTCAATGCCCAGGCCTTTATATAAGACAACGATCGCGCCCATCCATAACGGTTGGAATCCATTGGTCGCGTTGGCACCGTCAAAAGTGAAAAAACCGTGTCGAAGAAAGTTCTTTGCGGTAACTAAATAGTAGTAGGAATCATCTTGAAACTGGCTAACACCAAACCAAGCCGCCTTTAGCGCGGGATAGGCGACGAAGACATATACGGCCAGAGAGGCGATGGATAAAGTGGCCGCCTCTAACCCAAGACGCCTTGGCCGGCGGCACCTCATGGCTGTGCGCCGTGATGCACTGCCACGTGTGCATGGCTACACAAGGGATTTACGCGACGTTGGTGGCAAACCAGCCAATGCAATAGGGCGGCTTGACGCATTCGATCACGACGAACGATATCGCATCGAAGTCGCAACTATCGATGCGTTACCGATTGTCGCAATGGCTGGCCACGACTGCGACCGCCAGGGCCGCGACGATTCAAGCCCGATTTGAGCCAATTATTAGAAAGGGGCGCATCCCGACTAAAGGTCGAGCGCTGCATGGTCCGGCCGCCCGACGCACGGTCGGCAACCTACTGCTGCCTGATCTCGCCTACGTTTGGACCGGCGGGATTCCATCCTGGGCAGCTTTGGCTACTACTCGTCTTGACGACCACCCACCCCGGCGGAAGGGTTTGCCACAGGCAAACCTGCAGACCGTCGTATGGACGCTCGATCTCGACCGTATTTGTGCCGGTGGCCGTCCATCCCGGGCAGCCTTGGTCGCTGCCGGCCTTGATGACTACGAATCCTGCGGGGACTGGATCACCTGCACAGAGAACTGTGCCCGCATTCGCCCCTGCCGAGAATGCAAATAGGCTTAGCAAAGCAACGGCCCTAAGACTCATACATCGCCCCCTGGCTGATTGCATAAACTCGATTTGGTCCTTTTCTGACGATACGCTGATCAATTGAGCCTTTCAAGTTCGGACGATAACGGTGCATGCCGGGTAATCGCCTGCCCTGCAATCCGGGCGCATCTGGTTGCTGCCGCGGTGACTATAAGGCGGCCACAGGAGGCGGCGACGGGCGGAAGAACGGTCGCGGTGCCGGCACTTGCGCAGATCACGAGTGCCCTACCCCGCACGACGGGATTGCGCCCGCGAGCCGTGGGTTTAGGCTCCGAAGCCGACTCCAGGCTTGTCCTTTGACCGAAGCCTCCCTTACGGTTAGCGTAGGGCCTGCGCTCGATCCTGCCGCCAGCGGCGATAGCGGCGTAGCATTTCCGACGGCAAGCCGGCCACCGAGTCGCGCCCAAGCGTAATCTGAAGGTAGCGGACGAATTGAGGCAACGCGCCGAGCGCTCCGCGATCGCGAGTTCGCAGGCGATAGCGCACCCAAGGTCGACGAAGGTAGGTCATGCGGTTCGGCATCGATCCGAGCAGCCGGTATGCGGCACGATCGATGCCGCTCACGCGGGCATGCGACAGAGAATGCAAGACCGCCGCCGGCACTGGCGCTGACCAGCGCTGTCCGAGATAGCCGAGCGTGTCGCGCAGATGCAGCACGACGTGCCAACGCTCGGCCAGCATCACGACACGGTCCCAATCGATTCGTGTCGAAGGATGGCGCATGATCTTCAGCGCGTCGGGGATCCAACGAACCGGAGATTGGGGCTGCCAGTGTGCCGCATGTGCGCAGACGACCACGAGAAGATCGGTAGGTGCGAGGGCGAGAGTCGCCACTCCACCGATTTCCAATGGTTCGGCGGCCCGCCATGCCGGTTCGTCGGCATCGGCGAAACATGCCTCGGGTAGCAAGTGCCAATGCAAGTCGAAATCGAGAGCGTCAGGGGAGCAAAAACACACGGCGTGATAGGCAAGCGGCAAGTGCTCCGGCGCGGGCATCGTGCTCTGCCAGCCAGCGCCTGCGAGAACGCGCATCGCGTCGGACGCGCGCGGACGCGGGACCAGCACGTCGAAATCGTTCATCGGGCGCAGGCCTGGATGCTCGTAGTACGAGGTGCCAAGCAATCCACCTTTGGAGACCAGTGTCCGGATTCCTGCGGCCGCCAATGCTGCTATCGCGGCGGCGGCGCGATGGCGAAGCAACTGAGAATGATAGAAGGAACGGCGGTAGTAACCGCGAATGACCGGCAGTGCCGGATCGTCGGAAGGCAAGTAACTGAGGCGCGGCATCAGCAGCGGCAGTAGGCGCGCCGTCCCCCCTTCGAGCGTGCTCAGGTCGTTGCCTTCGGCCGCCCCGCGCCATGCCGACCACGCCGGCGCGACCTGCGACTCGGGTCCCAGGGCCGCGGCGAGCAGAAGCTCTTGCGCCGGCGTCGGCTCCCAGCCACCGCCAATCATCGCTTGCCGCTATCGGTCCGCGCCATGCGGACGCGGTCGAGGTGGCGCTTTGCAACCTGAAGGTAGCCACTTCGTGCGGCAGTCCTCAGACGTGTCGTATTGTGTCGATGGAGCCGACGTTGTAGCAATTCCTCCGCCAGAATGGACCAACGCAAATGCATGTATCTGGCCCGGTCGAACCAGTCGATCATTTCACCGACTCCAAGGTCCGTCGCCAGTGGCCCGACGCGGTCAAATGCGGCGCGTCGGATCAGCAGCGCGCCCGCCATCCATGCCTCGACTGGTTCTGACTGCTGCGCCTCCAGCGCAATGCGCTCGTCAGCCGGCAACTCGGGGCTGGCGAACGCGCGCATGCGGCAAAGCACGAAATCGAGTGTGCAATCCGCGGCCAGCGCCGCCATTTGTCGCGCAATCTTGTGCGGCGCCCAGCGGTCATCGGCGTCCAGAAACGCAAGATATGGGCTGTCGCAATGCGCGACGCCCGCATTGCGAGCAGCGCCGATGCCAAGGTGCCGCTGCCGGAGAACCTCGACCTGCGCACCGAATCGTGACGCGACCGCGACGCTTGCATCTGTCGACCCGTCGTCGACGACGACGATACGTCGCACGCGCGAGCTTTGTCCAAGCACGCTCTCGATCGCCTCGGCTAGATACTGCGCGCAATTGAACGCGGGTATGACCACATCGACGTCCTGTATCGTTCCTGCCACACGCCCGCCACGACGTCGAATCGACTCGTGCAGAATCTGCGCAACCAGCTTCTTGCCGCGCGCCGTGGCCTGCCCCGTGGCGCTCAAGTTGCGATCATGAATGCGCCGTCGCACGAGTGGCTCGTCCAGATGCAGATACCGCACTCCCGAATCAAGTGCGCGAACGAGCCATTCGCTGTCCTCAAGCGGCACCAGGCTTGGATCGAATGCTCCGACGCGCGAAAGTACATCGCGGCGGGCCATCAGCGCATTTGCACCAAAGCCGTGCTGCCGCGTGCCAAGCATGCGTGGATCCAGCCATTCCGGCGTCTCGCGCATGCCCGGTGTGAGGAAGTTCACCTGCGCACAGACGACGATGCCAAGCTCGGCATCAGACTCGAGCGCGGCGGCCGCGCGTGCGAGCCGCTCCGGATGCCAGACGTCGTCCTGGTCCAGAAAAACGACGACGTCTCCCGTCGTGCGCGCGACACCTACGTTGCGCGCTTCCGCAACGCCGGCGTGAGTCTGTCGAATCAACTTGATTTCGTTATAGTCGGCGAGAATCTCGGCACTGCGATCGGTCGATCCGTCGTCAACCACAACGACTTCATCGGCGCGCCGGGTTTGCGCGCGCACACTCTCGAGCGCCTCCGCGAGAAAGTGCTCGCCATCGTAAACGGGAAGCACAACGCTGATACGCATCACCGTCTAGCGCGCAAAGTCTTGGGACAACCACGTGGCGAAGGTTACCCCGACATCGCGCGGGTCATCTGCAAGCTCCGCCCGAAAGCATGGCAATGCGCGGCACCAGGCGGCGATTCGGCGGAAGGCGAGCGCTCCCGCGAGCGGGAACAGCATTACCGAGCTAGGGGCCAGCGCGCGCAGGACGTCCGCGGGAGCAGCAGGAATAATGCGTGTTTTTGCCAGGCGCGCAACGACGGGCAGCACGAGCGCGCGTAGTGGGAACGAATGCAACATGGATCGCGGCGCCGCCTCGTGCATGAACAGCATCGGCTTCTCATCGACGTTGCCCAGGTTGCGAAAGTAGTCAGCATAATGCGCGTGGCGCGGCAGCGCATCGCGCACGATCTTGGCCGTGGCGTACGCCATGTGGACCGTAGGCGGCTCGCCCGGAGCAACGAGAACATAGTCATCGCCCGCAAAGCCCAATCCCGCCTCGAGACATGCAAGCGCCGTCGTGGACTTGCCGCTCCCGCTAGGGCCAACGATCAACGCACCCCCTGCCGATGTGCCGACTGCGGCACTGTGTACCAAGGCGCCCCCGCGCGCGACGATCCACCATTGCAAGAGATGCCGCAGCGGCGCCGCGAATTCGTAGTACGGCAGCGCTGCAACATCGCGTACCCAGCACCATGCGCGTCGCCTCGGCCGGTCTAGCACCGACAGCACGCCCGCGTACGGTTGGTAGAACGCATGGACGCCCTCGGCGCTGAACGCGCCAAGACTTCCCGGCGGACACCCATCGCGGCGCGTCACAACGGTGTCGTCAAGGGCAATGCCATCGCTCTTTCCGTCAATCACGAACAGCTGCAATGACGAGCCGGCCGAATCGGCGGTGCGCAGCGCATCCATGCTTTGAAGTAGGACGCCAGCACCTACGCCCGCGTGTACCGCGATCCGTTGGCCCGCGACGCAGAGGTTCCAACGACGCAGATCGAGAGAGGCAACCCCGCGATCGAGCTCAGCGACGAGTCTCTGCAGTACGACGCCGGCGCTTGGGCCGACGTTCATCGCGATTTTTTTTCGGCCGCAGTCCCCTCCGGCCAACCGAAACCGCCAACCTCATGCACCGGATCAACGACCAGCAGGCCACGCATGTCGTCGAAGCGTTCGAAGCCGAACCCTTGATAGCTGCGAGTCGGGTCGGGCGGCCCGAGGGCGGTCGCGGATGGGACTCCCGAGGGGTCACGTGGCCGCAGGATGCCCTCTGCAATCAAACGGTCGACGAAACGATCGAGCTCGCTTCCCACTGCCGCAACGGGTACGTCGAATGCGGCCTCGAGGACGGCGGCGAGCGAATCCAGATCGGTGCCGGCGATCAATTGGGGCCAAATCGCCGCGCCTGCGCCGGTTACGCTGAAGTATGACCCACTCTCAAGATTGATGATCATGACCTCGCCGTCGATCATTTCGCTGACGTTCGGAGGGTCAATCAAGTTAAAGCTGCGAGCCATTGTCGGAAATGAAACGTGTGCCAACTCTTATGATAAACGCGGGCCCCATTCTACGCAGAACGCCTGTTCGCGTGCTGATGCCGCCGGCGAGCTCGCCGAGGTAACAGCCGCAGCCCCCCATGGCGTTGATGTATGGCGCCGCACCAGCTCGTTGGGGGTTCCGGGATTATCGGCAACTTGACCGCAACGAGATGCCAGGAAAAGTAAAAAGGGGCCGCACTACCAAACGTAACCCATTGATTGTTTGGCTAGCCGTGCAGGGGATCGAACCTGCGACCAACGGATCAAGAGGTGGAATTGGCCCTTTTCAGCCATTTGTAAATCAATAACTTGCAACGCTTGCCCATCTCAAAATCAATATGCCCACCGTTCACAGGGTGTCACAAACCATCCAATGCTGTCCGCGGGAGCTTGGAAACCGCTGTTGCAGATCTGCTGAATTGGAAGACAAATAAATTGTCAGTAATCTATGGCGTATCGCTCACGGATAGGAGAGCCCATGGACCGACAACTCGCCCGGCGCGAATTCCTCAGGTTCCGTGCCGGCGGCCCTCTGCTCGTCGCGCCGACGATCGCCAGCCTGCTAGGCGCTCGCGCAGAGCTACGACGTCCTGCGCGGTGACGCTCAGAAGCTCGGCCCCGACGGCGTTGTCTTATCGCCGAGCCAAGCGCTCAATGTATTCGACTTTGAAGGGATGACTTGTGACACGGATCCTGAAACTCAAAGTGTTGGCCTCGCTGTTTGCATCGGGTTTCGCCCTTGCAGCGCCGGGCGCGTACGCCATTGACCTCGTCGTCCACACGTCGACAGTCGTGAAAGCCCTGAAGGCGCAGGTCTTCAAGGACAAAGGCCGGTACTATCTGCAGCGGCCAGACCGTTGCAATGATGCATATCTAGAGAACCCCATCGTGTCGTTTAAGCAGGGCCGCGTTTATATCGGAGCGCATTTTGCGGGGCGAATCGGCGCGTTGATCGGGGGAGTATGTCAATCGGCAGCAGAACCCAGTGACATCATGCTTTCGGCCCGGCCCGTCTTGCGCTTGCAGGAAGCGGCCCTGGAAGACGTGCGCCTAGAAGCTGCGGACAAGCCGATGGTGGCCGCGGCAATGCAAAATCTAATCGGCGCCAATTCGTTCTCACGTCTGCACATCGACCTTCTCGAAGCAGTTCGAACGCTTACTGTCCCGGATAGGACAGCCCCCTACGCAATCGTCGTGCGCGCGTTGAAGTTGGACAACCTCGTCGTGCAGAACGATGAGCTCCAGGTCACGGTAAACGGTGTCGTTGAAATTCGATAAGCTAATCGCTTCCTCTCAAAGTACGACGTGACCGACGCACGGTGCTATGCGTTCCGATCGGGTTCGAGGTGCTGAATCTCTGCGCGTTAATTGCAGGTCCGTGCGTCTCGCTCGCTGCCCCGAAGCTACTTTGGCCACCGGGCCCTCTTCGACTAAGACCAAACGGCTCCGTACGTTGACTCCCGCGCGGGATTAGTGTCCAAGCACATCACCGTGGGTTTGCGCCACGGCGATGTCACACCCTGCTATCGCCCGAAAACGGATTTCGAATCTCGAGGCAGCCTTCGATGATCTGCCCGTCCTGCAAATCCTCCGACAGCACCGCTTTGCATCCGGCAAGTAGCGCGGAAGCAATTACCATTGAGTCGTAGATCGACATGCCATACCGCTCGGCGATCTGCAGTCCCACGTCGTGCGTGTCCTCGCTGATCGGCACAATCTTGCAAAGCGCACGAATGGTGGCCAATGCCTCGCGGATTTCTCCGATCGACATCTTCAGCTTGCGCGACGCCACCGACGCGAATTCATTGAGTACCTGTATGCTGAGCACGCCACCGCCGGCGAGCGTCTCTTCAGCGCGGTCTGCCTTGGCCTCGTCGCCGGATAGCAGGTACAGAAGTACGTTGGTGTCGATGAATCGTTGCGTGCCCTTCATCGAGCCACGGAGCGTTGATTGGCTTCCAGACGATCAAACTTGAAATCGGCAGGAAGGCGGCCACGGAATCTTCTCAGCCTCGCCAACAGCACGCGTGCTCCAGGTCGTTTCTTAACTTCGAATGCGCGTGCACCAGCGACCTGAATCTCGATTTCGTCTCCCTCCTTAAGCGATAGGGCTTCGACGACGGTTGCTGGCAGGCGCACGGCCAGGCTGTTACCCCATTTTGCGACTTGCATAATTTCCGCCCGTGATAATGATATACATTTGTATCGTATATCATATCGGTTGATCAGGCAAGTGTGTGTATAGGGCCAGTTCAAATCGTGTCCAATCCTAATCGCAAGAGCAGCGGGCACTTCTGCGTTCGTTGTTGTTTGATTGCGAGGTCGGATTGACGATCAACCGGTGCACCGGGCGTGGTGGTATCGATTTTTTGCTACGTTTTTGTATACCCAGTAAAAGCAAAGGGCTAGCGACTAGGCTAACCCTTTGTTGCCCTTCCTGAGGGAAGGGTAACACTTCATTCCGGACACATGGGTAACACTTCTGCATTTTGCGGGAGCGCAAAGTGCCTTGGAAGGAGTGTTGCCAGATGGATGAACGGCTGCGGTTTGTGGCCCGGCTGCTCGACGGGGAGAAGATGGCGGTGTTGTGCCGGGAGTTCGATGTCTCGCGCAAGACCGGCTACAAGATCTTCCAGCGCTATAAGGATTGTGGGCTCGAAGGGTTGACCGATCGCAGTCGTCGGCCCTACCGACCGGCGAACCAGCTGCCCTTCCAGATCGAGAAGCTGATTGTGCAGATCAAGCGGGAGCACACCAGCTGGGGTGCGCCGAAGATCCGCGAGAAGCTCAGGCGCCTGCACAGCGACATCCCGACGCCGGCCATCAGCACCGTGCACGCGGTGCTCGATCGCCACGGGCTGGTGAGCCGAGGCCGCAAACGCCGCTACAAGGCCCAGGGCACGCCCCTGTCCAGGCCGCTGCGCCCCAACGATCTGTGGTGCGCCGACTACAAAGGCGAGTTCATGCTCGCCGATCGGCGCTACTGCTACCCGCTCACCATCAGCGACTTCGCCAGTCGCTACCTCTTGAGCTGCGAGGCCCTGTCGACCACCCAGGAGGTCTATGCCTTCACCGTTTTCGAGCGGGTGTTCAAGGAGTTCGGCTTGCCCCACGCCATCCGCACCGACAACGGCGTGCCCTTTGCCAGCGCCCATGCCCTGTTCGGCTTGAGCAAGCTCTCCGTCTGGTGGCTGCGCCTGGGTATCCGCATTGAGCGCATCAAGCCCGGCCATCCTGAACAGAACGGTCGCCACGAGCGCATGCATCTGACGCTGAAGAAAGAGGCCACCAAGCCTGCCGCCCAGAACTTCCTCCAGCAGCAGGCCAGGTTCGACGCCTTCATCGACTGCTTCAACCACGAGCGCCCGCACCAGGCCCTCGACATGAAGTATCCCTCGGAACTCTACAGGATCTCACCGCGCCGGTATCACGGGCTCGACGAGCTGCACTACCCCTTCCACGACCGAACCATCACCGTCACCGAATGCGGCCGCATCTGCTTCGGGCGCCGAAAGATCAATCTCAGCACCGTCTTCGCCGGCCAAAACGTCGGAATCAAGGAGGTTAGCGATAAAATCTGGCTCGTCAGCTTTATGGACTACGACTTGGGATTCTTCGATCACGAGACCGGTCGACTCGGAATCGCCGAGAACCCCTTCGCCGCGAAAGTGTTACCCATGTCTCCGGAATAAACTGTTACCTATGTCCCCGGAATGGACC
>Ga0074045_10000738_pt1 | contig 31896 bp, 31 predicted proteins | sample BogForMeECP23OM2_FD_94442 | JGI IMG/M metagenome (GOLD analysis project Ga0074045, IMG submission 94442) | Bog forest soil microbial communities from Calvert Island, British Columbia, Canada - Bog Forest MetaG ECP23OM2 | ecosystem: Environmental > Terrestrial > Soil > Wetlands ...
AGTCCGCGGGTAGGTGGCTCGAGCGCCGCGGCAACGCGGCGCCTAGATGAATGACGGTCATAGCGCGCTCTTCGGACGCGCCGTAACAGAACCCGGCTTATCGGCTGGCTTCGATTTGACTAGGTAGTTCCATGACGCTCCGCGGCTTACGCCGCGGGGCGTCGCCCTTTATGAGAGGCGCCGGCGCGCGTCGCGCAGGATCTCACGCGCCGCGTTGTGCCCTGGCACCCCGCTGACTCCGCCACCGGGATGGGTCCCGGCGCCGCACATGTAGAGTCCCTTGAGCGGCCCGCGATAGTTGCCGTTGCCGAGCACGGGTCGCGCCGAAAACAACTGATCCAGTGCCAACGCGCCGTGAAAAATATCGCCGCCGGAAAGACCCAATTCGCGTTCGAGGTCGAGCGGTGAGAGTACCTGCCGCGCGATGACACCGGCGCGGAACCCTGGCGCGTAGCGGTCGACCGTATCGAGCATCAAATTCGCCACCTCGTTCGACACGTCGTCCCACGAACGGCCGTTGGGCAGTTGGGGATTCGCATGCTGGCAAAACAGGCTCGCCACGTGCTTGCCAGCTGGCGCGAGCGAAGAATCGATGAGCGACGGAATGAGCAGTTCGACGATCGGCTCGCGCGACCATCCATGTTGCCGCGCATCGAAGTATGCGCGCTCCATATATGCAAGCGAAGGCGCAAGGATTATGCCAGCACGCAAGTGTTCCCCATCTGCACGCAGACAAGTGAATTCGGGCAAAGCGTCGAGTGCCACGTTCATGCGGAACGTCGCTGAGGCACAGCGGTAAGCCTCGATCCGCCGCTTGAAATCGGCATCGAGCATCGCGGCATCGATGAGTTTGAGATAAAGAAGTTTCGGACCGACGTTCGCGACAACGAAACGGGCGGCAACTTCGGTGCCATCTTCGAGCGCGACGCCGGTAGCCCGCGCATCGCGCGTCACAACACGTGCGACCGGCGCGGCGGTGAAAATCTCGACGCCGCGTGCCCGGGCCTCTGCCGCCATCGCTTGCGTGATGGCACCCATACCGCCGAGTGCGTGCCCCCACTGGCCCCGCTTGCCGTTCACTTCTCCGATAACGTGGTGCAGCAGGACATACGCCGATCCCGGCGTGTAAGGGCTGGCAAAATTGCCAACGACCGCGTCGAAACCGAACACCGCCTTGATGGGTTCGGACTCGAACCAGCGGTCGAGCACCTCGCCCGCACTCTTGGTGAACAGATCGAGTAGATCGCGGCGTTCGGCAAGCGTGAGGCGTTTCAGCTGGCCACCTACCTTCCATGCGCGCAGCCACTCGCTCGCGCCGCCGCCGACGTTCACCGGGGTCTCGAGCAACAGCGCGCGCAGGATCACCGCGACCCGATCCAGCATCGCATAGTACGCCGGCAGCGCGGCTGCATCGCGCGCAGAATAGCGCGCAACCTCCTGCTGTGTGGCGGCGAGCCCGTGGCCCACTTTAAGATAACCTCCGGCAGGCAGCGGCAGGAAGTTGGCCAGCGGTCGTTCGACGATCGTTAGCCCGTGCTCGTACAGCCTGAGATCGTGGATCACCTTCGGGTGCAGCAGGCTGACCGTGTAGCTGGCGGTGGAGTTGCGGAAACCCGGATGGAACTCCTCGGTAACCGCGGCGCCGCCGACGATTCCTCGGCGTTCGAAGATCGCAACGGACAAGCCGCCGGCCGCGAGATAGCATGCGCAAACGAGGCCGTTGTGGCCGCCGCCGATGACGACGGCGTCGTAGCGTCGAGAGGACGGCACAGGAAATGAGGTGCTGCCGCGAACTTGCGGCGCTCCCCTATTCTTCGGTCATTCCGGCGGCGACGATGGAGAAGCCGCAGTCGACATAGCTCACCTCCCCGGTCACCGCACTGGCGAGATCGGAGAGAAGGAATGCCGCCACGTTTCCGACCTCCTCGATTGTCACGTTGCGGCGCAGAGGCGCCGTTCTGGCGACGAAATGCAGGATTTTGGAGAAACCACCGATCCCGGCCGCGGCCAGCGTCTTGATCGGACCCGCCGAGATGGCATTGACACGAATGCCTTCCGGCCCAAGGCACTGCGCCAGATAGCGCACATTGGCCTCAAGGCTTGCCTTCGCCAGTCCCATGACGTTGTAGTTCTGAATTGCGCGTTCGGCGCCCAGGTAGGTAAGGGTAAGCATGGCGCCGCCATGACCGGCCATGAGCGGGCGAGCGCCTTTCGCCAGCGCCGCCAGGCTATAGGAACTGACGTCGTGGGCGGTCGCAAACGCCGCGCGCGACAGACCCTGCAAAAAATCCCCTGCCAGCGCCTCGCGCGGCGCGAAGGCAATGGAGTGCAGCAAACCGTCGAGCGCGCCCCATTCGCCCCGGAGCGTCTCGAACAGAGCCGCGATCTGTTCGTCGCTCGTCACATCGCAAGGCAGCACCGGCACAGTGCCGAAATCCGCCGCCAACCGCATCACACGCTCTTTCAGGTCGTCGTTGACGTAGGTGAAGGCGAGCGTCGCGCCTTCACGCCGACATGCCTGCGCGATGCCGTAGGCGATCGAGCGATTGGAAAGCAAGCCCGTAATCAGGATCTTCTTATCGGCAAGGAAGCCCATGTTCTTGGATCCGCAATCGGGTGGTCATTGGTTGGCACTACAGCAACTTCTTCAAGTCAAGTCCCAGGCTGCGTTCGATCACACCGCAGGCGAGCCGGTCGTTGCGAACGCCGAATTCCGCCTGTGGATCAGGGTTGAGGCGCGCATACACGATAACCGAATGCCCGATCACGTCATTCGCTGCGCCTGTGCCTACCGAGAGGTCGGGCGTCGTAATCTGCAGCACCGCATTGCCTTCGGTCCCCGCATAGAGTTGCGGCAGGTCCCCGATGCGCTTGCTGCCTACCGCTGCCCCTTCGAGAGTCCACACAGGTCCTGCGCTCGCCGCATTGGCAGAGCTGCAATTGCCGACCATATGAATGTAGAGACTGTGGGCGCCCGGAAACAGTTCGGTAAAACTGGCGCTGATCCAGACCCGGTCGCCGCGCTGGGTAAAGGAGATGACGCCGCGAACAGTGCTGCTATTCTTCGGGTCGAGTCGGGCGACGCCCATGATCCCCGCTTCCGGGTAGAGTCTCGGCATAGAGTCGCATGCCGCGAGAAGCGTAGCGGCGAGCAGCAACGCGCCGCAGGCCCCGGCTCGCCGCAGCCCGTGCGGTCGCCGCGTCGCATTTCGCCGTGCGTCAGTGCGCGTCGGTGTCAGGATTTGGTAATAATGCCGCACGCCACCCGCGCACCTGAATTGCCCGTTGGCTGGGTCTTGAAATCGTCGGCGTCCTTGTGGACGATGACCGATTTGCCGACGATATCGGTCACGCCACCGCCAATCGCGACCGCGTCGAGCTCCGCGGTGAGGCTTGCGTTGCCGCTGGCGTCGGCCTGCAGCATCGGCATGTCCCCGGCGTGATGCTCGGGGCTCGCCGGATTGCCGTGCGCCTTGCCCGTCGGATTGAAATGTCCGCCCGCGCTCGTGCCGTCGGGTGCGCTGCAATCACCCTTTTCGTGGATATGAAATCCGTGTCCACCGGGTGCAAGGCCCGACACCTTGGCCGACAACGTCACCTTGTCGCCTTTCTGCGTGAATGAAACGGCGCCGGAGGCGCTATTGCCGGCGGTCGGGCTCAGCGTGGCAGTTGCCGTCTGCGCCGCCGCCCCCGCAGCGAAGCAAATGGCAATCAGCCCACCCAGCAGGGGGGCGAACGTGCGAACACTCATCGCCGTCTCCTTATCATTGCGGGCTGAAAGGCACTCAATCTCGCGTGCTGGCCCGCATCCATGATAAGCGAAGCCCTGCGCGTTGCCAAACGCGTCTAACTGCGTACGGGACGCCATGCGCACACCCAAGCATCGCGCTGCCGCCCCGCTGATGCGATCGATGCACATCCGCGGCGACCCGGCGCGTTGGCATGCGGCCGCGGGTGCCGGCCCTGTAGGCACCTAGGACGCAACCGGACGGGGTAGAATGACGCGCTCGCCCGGAAACGCGTGGCCGTCCTTCTTCGAGGCGCAATCGCTCTACGGGCAGCGGGTTTTTCTGTCGAACGCCCATGTCGTTCATCATGACGCCGTCCGAGATCGTTCACGAGTTGAACAAGCATATCGTTGGGCAAGGCGCAGCCAAGCGCGCGGTCGCGATCGCGCTGCGCAATCGCTGGCGGCGGCAGCAGGTCGCCGAACCGCTGCGCCAGGAAATCACACCGAAGAATATCCTGATGATCGGCCCTACCGGGGTCGGCAAGACAGAGATTGCGCGCCGACTCGCCCGCCTCGCCGACGCGCCTTTCATTAAGGTCGAAGCGACTAAGTTTACCGAGGTTGGCTATGTCGGCCGCGACGTCGACACGATCATTCGCGATCTCGCCGAGACCGCGATCAAGCAGACGCGCGAAAGCGAGACGCGCAAGGTTCGCGACCGTGCCAGCGACAATGCCGAAGAGCGGGTGCTCGACGCGCTGCTGCCGCCGGTGCGCGAGGTCAGCCTCGATGACATGAAACCTACCGATTCGGCGACGCGGCAAAAGTTTCGCAAGATGTTGCGGGAAGGCAAACTCGACGACAAGGAGATCGATGTCGAAATATCCGTTCTTCCGGCGCAGATGGAGATCCTTGCACCGCCTGGCATGGAGGACCTGACCAGCCAGATCCAGGGGATGTTCCAGCAGATGTCGGGAGGGCGGCGCAAGGTCAGGCGCGTGAACGTGGCTGAGGCGATGAAGATCCTGATCGACGAGGAGGCCGCCAAGCTTGTCAACGATGACGAATTGAAGACCAAGGCCCTTATCAACGTCGAGCAGAACGGCATCGTATTCCTGGATGAGATCGACAAGATAGCGAGCCGCCAGGAAACAATGGGGGCCGATGTATCACGGCAGGGCGTGCAGCGCGACCTGCTGCCGCTGGTCGAAGGCACGACGGTCGCGACCAAGTACGGCATGGTCAAGACCGATCATATCCTGTTCATCGCCAGTGGCGCATTCCATCTCGCCAAACCTTCGGACCTGATTCCCGAATTGCAGGGGCGTTTTCCGATCCGCGTCGAGCTTTCATCGCTTTCGGTCGCGGACTTCGAGCAAATCCTGACCGCAACCGACGCTTGCTTGACGCGGCAGTATCAAGCCCTGCTGGCGACCGAGCGGGTCGCGCTCAACTTCGAGCCGGACGGCATCCGGCGGCTGGCTGAGATCGCCTTCGCTGTCAATGAGAAGCAGGAGAACATCGGCGCACGGCGCCTGTACACGGTCATGGAGCGCTTGCTCGATGAAGTGTCGTTCGACGCGGCAAAGCTCGATGGCCACGTGGTCACGATCGATGCCAAGTATGTCGACGATCGTCTCGCCGGGATCGCCAAGGATGACAACCTCTCGCAGTACATTCTTTAGGGCCTGAATGAGCCCGGCTTCGATTGCGCGCCGTGTCTCGCGCGCCGGAGCAACGAGAGCACTGCGCGTCTGACCGCTTCATGCCGCCATGCTAGACCGCATTTTCGGCATTATTCTGCCCGTCATCAGCATCATCGCGCTCGGGTACGTTTACGCCCGACGCAGCAAGCCCGACATGTCCTGGGTCAATCGCCTCAATATGAATTTGCTCGCACCCGCACTGATCTTTACCGCGTTATCGAGCAAGGATTTCGATCTTGCAGCAAACGGGCTACTCATTGCCGGCAGCGTAGGCGTCGTGCTCGGCTCGGGGCTGCTGGCATGGCCCTTTGCGCGACTCCTGCACGAGGACGTGCGCACGTTCGTGCCACCGATGATGTTCAACAACTGCGGCAACATGGGCCTGCCGCTGGCTGCGTTGGCCTACGGACCGGCTGGCCTGTCGGCAATGGTTGCGATGTTCACCATTTCGAACCTGCTCCAGTTCACGCTAGGGGTGCACATTGTCAATCGTCATGCCGCATTCCTGCCCGTGTTGGCAACCCCGGTGGTGTTGGCGACCTTCGTCGGTTTCTTCTTCGCCGTCGCCCATCCTCCGATGCCCGAGTGGCTCGCGCTGGCGATCAAGATAACTGGCGATGCGATGATCCCGCTGATGCTGATCTCCCTCGGTGTGCGCATGGCGGAGGTCTCCTGGGGCGGATGGCATTTGGGCCTTGTCGGCGCACTGGTCTGTCCGCTCACGGGAATCGCCATCGCCGCGCTCCTCGCGCCCTTGCTGCAACTCGATTCCACGCAGCAAGGGCTGCTGATTCTCTTCGGCTGCCTCCCCCCGGCGGTGATCAATTTCATGCTCGCCGAGCAATATCAGCAGGAACCTGCGAAGGTCGCATCGATCGTCTTGCTCGGTAACCTGCTCGCGCTGGTCTTCGTGCCGCTGGGCCTTATCATCGGGTCCGGCACGATCCTGCTGCGCTGACCGGCTCGGGCAGGAACCCTGTGCCTCGCGCGGCACAGTGTGCTAGAGCAGATTGCGCCGCGCCAGGTTGTGCATCAGCGCACTGGTGCCAAATGTCCACGGCGGGATGCGATCACTGCGATTGACGCGGTTGACGAGCGCGCCGAGCGTCGGCGTGGCCACCGTTGCCAGGTCGCCGATAACATGCGTGAACCCCTGGCCTTGCCCGAGCCGATCCTGGGTCGGTGCGAACATGGTGCCGAGAAAGAGCATCAGCCCATCAGGGTACTGATGGTTCGCCCCGATTGCCTGTCCGACCAGGTCGAGCGGGTCGCGACTGATCAGCGCCATCGAACTGTGTCCCTCCAGCGCGTATCCATCCGGACCGTCGACACGCATGGCCAGTTCGCACCCGCGCACGGTGTCAATGGTGAACGAGTCATCGAAAAGGCGAATGAAGGGTCCGATGGCGCAGGAAGCGTTATTATCCTTGGCCTTGCCCAGAAGAAGCGCGCTGCGACCCTCGAAGTCGCGCAGGTTGACGTCATTGCCAAGCGTCGCGCCGACGGTTCGGCCCCTGCTATTGACCGCCAGCACGATTTCCGGCTCGGGATTACTCCACTGCGACCGCGGGTGGATTCCTATCTCTGCGCCAATCCCGACTGCGGACATCGGTTGCGCCTTGGTGAAAATCTCGGCATCGGCGCCGATTCCGACTTCGAGATACTGCGACCACGCGTTCTGTGCAATGAGCACGTCCCTGAGCCGGGCGGCCTCGGGCGAGCCCGGCCGAACTGCGGCGAGATCGTTGCCGATCACCGCAACGATCGACTTGCGCACCGATTCTGCCCTCGTCGGATCACCCCGCGCCTGCTCCTCAATGACGCGCTCGAGCATGCTCGATACGAACGTCACGCCGCTCGCCTTGATCGCCTGCAGGTCGCAGGGCGCAAGCAGCCAGGGCACCCCATTGTGGCGCCGATTCCAGGCGGAGTTGGCAACGATTTCCGATAAGCTGCCAAGCTGCGGCAGGCCGCCTGCGTCACGAACCACAGCCGCCGGATTGTCGATCTCCAGCAGCGCACTCGCGGTTGCGGCAACAGGAGAGAGATCAACGACGTCGTCGCCATGCACGGCAACGAGCGACGGACCCGCGCATGTTGGCACCCACGCGCGCCCGACCAGCAGCGCCTGGCGGCGATCTTCGGGCAGGCATATGGAAATGCTCAATAGCTCGTCCATGTTCTATCCGCCATCGCACGCTCCGGTATTATGAGCGAAAGGACTGCCCGTGCCCCGGGTCCCGCTCATGCTGACCACTGCCCAATGCGATCAGGCCGCTCGCCATCTTCTCGCAGCACGACGCGCGCGGCAATCGGGCTTGCGGCTGGCGGAAGCCTGCCGCCCCACCGAACTTGAAGACGCGCTCGCCATCCAGCGTCGCGTACAGGAGTTGCTTGGTTTCAGCACCGGCGGCTGGAAATGCTCCATGCCGACGCAGGAGCGAGCGATCTCCTGCGCGGCCATTTTTGCGCCAACTATTGTGCGAGCTTCGCCCTGGCACGTCATTGATCATGGTGGGGTGGCACGCATCGAGCCGGAAATCGCCTTCGTGCTCGGGCGCGATCTCCTGCAGCGCACCACACCGTATTCCGAAGCCGAGGTCTGCGCCGCCATTGCCGAGACACGATTGGTCCTGGAGCTACTCGATTCGCGCTACACCGACCCGGCATCCGTCTCATTTCCGGAAATGCTGGCCGACCAGGTCTCGAATCAGGGGCTATTCGTTGGCCCGGTTCTGGACGATGGGTTGCGACGGCAGCTGGACGGTATGCCGATCGTGGTCGATACGCCCGCCGCGACATTGCACGCGCGCGAAGGTCGCCACCCTGACGGTCATCCGCTGCGGCCCCTTGTCTGGCTGGCAAATTTTATGGCTGCGCGTACCGGCGTAGGAGGCCTCCGGTCCGGCACGATCGTTACGACCGGCTCGTACGCGGGCGCGCTCGCGGTGCCGATAGGCATCCCGCTGCGGGTGCAATTCGGGGGCTTGGGCGAAATCGCCGTCGAACTCATGGCAGCGTAGAGCGCAAGCAAGGGTCGGTCATGAACGGCTCCCCCGGCGCCTGCAGCGATTAGAAACAACCGGTGAGCGTGGAAATCGCCGCAAACTGGTGCTCAGGTTTTCGTTCGATATCGTCTGGATCCTTCTCGAAGCTAATCAGGTTGTCCATGACGATAATGCGCCGAAATCCCACGTAAGCGCCCGCCTTGTTCTTGCCGTTGACCTCGGCACACAGTGCCGTGCCATCGGCGTTGAGCCGCTGATTGCGGATCTGCATTGACGCGGGGTCAAGCAACACGTCGCGCAAGCGTTGTTCCAACTGGACCTGCTTGGCGTGGCGCGCGTCATCCCGGGCCGCGCGGTCGTCAATCGCCGCCTGCTCTGCGTCGCGGCGTGCCTGCTCCTGCATGGCCGCGCGTTCGCGCATTTGCCGATCGGCTTCCTTGTCTTCGCGCTGCGCCTTCTCGATCGCTGCCGCAAGGGCGGCGGCGTCGGGATTGCGTTGTTGCGGTTTCTCGCAAGCGGCGAGGCTGAGCACTGCGACGGCGACGATGACAGCGAGAACTCGCCGCATCCGCGACGCGTCGCTCGACTGACGCTGGGGATCCCTAGGTGGGAGCCCGCGTGTAGCGATATTTCTCCGCACAACGGATGATCTGTTGGTTGGTGGGAAACTCAAGGCAAACGCGGGCATCGGCCCTTGTCCAGGCTCGCTTCTTCGCGTGCGCTGCCGGCTTTGCCGCGGGCGCGGTGGCCGCGGGCGCGGTGGCCGCGGGCGCGGTGGCCGCGGGCGCCGCCGGCGTCGGCGAGGCAGCGGCCGGTGTGACCGCTGCCGGCGCAGCCTTGGGTGCCTGTGCACGCGCGCCCACCGGATACCCTCCCGCGATGATTACTCCACACGCCATTGCTGCGACAAATCGTTTCATGATTGGACGCCCCCTCAGCATTGACGCTGCCGGACAAGTCCGGCTAGCGCAGAAAGAAACCACTAACCTTGCCGTCCTTGACTACCAACGTGACCAGTCTGTCATCTCCGCCGTCTTTGAATTCGAGCTTCCACAGGTAGATCTGGTACCCCCCCTGATTCAACCGGGCCAGGAAGCTGGCGGCGTAGCCCTGATTCAGACGCGGCGCAAACTGCGCGCTGAAACTGTCGAGCATCGGCTGCGACATGGTGGCCTTGAAGGTCGTGTCGCCACCGGCAACGAAATCCGGCAGCGACTTTGACTGTGTCGCGGAAAGCATATTCTTCATCGTCGCTTCGACTTCCGGTGGCGCCGGGACTTGCGGTGCCTGGGCCCAGGCGACTTGAGCCACAGCGCCGAGGAAAAGCACGATGCAAATGAGACTGCGGCAGAGTGCGGACGACGAAAGGGCATCGCGTGAGATTGGCTTCATGATCGGCTCCTCTTTGCGCGATGATACGCCAGAGCGCGTCGGCGATAAACGGTTGCGATCCACACGCGACCGCCACCAGCCGGCAGCAGCCGGCGGGCAGGCATGGACTCGGTGCGCTCCGCGTGGACACGAGACCCCAACGTCAACGAACAGGCGCATCGATAATGCTGCCGGGGTCACGATGGAGCACCGCTAGTCGAGCGTGCCGCGGAAAAATCGCAGCCCGATCAGAATCACGACCAGCATGAAGACCGCGATCGGCCACGCCTCGGGCAGGATTTCACTCCAGCCGTTGCCCTTGAGCAGGACGCCACGGATGATGCGCAGAAAGTGGGTCAGCGGCAGCGTCTGGCCTATGAACTGTGCCCATTGCGGCATGCCGCGGAACGGAAACATGAAACCGGACAGCAGTATCGACGGCAGAAAGAAAAAGAACGTCATCTGCACCGCTTGCAACTGGTTGCCCGCAACCGAAGAGATCGTTAAACCCAGCGTCAGGTTGGCGGCAATGAACAGCAGTACGGAAAGGTACAGGACGCCATAGCTGCCCAGCATTGGCACCTTGAATATCCACTCCGCCAGCGTCAGCACCAGCGTTACCTGGATCAGCCCGATCAGGATGTAGGGAATGATCTTGCCGGTCATGACCTCGAGTGCGGTGGCCGGCGTCGCGAGCAGGTTTTCCATGGTGCCGCGCTCGCGTTCGCGCGTGATCGCGAGCCCGGTCATCATCACCATGGTCATCGTCAAGATGACGCCCATCAGGCCGGGCACGATGTTGTACTGGGTCACCGCCTCCGGGTTGTAACGGGGATGGATGCGTACTTCGAAGGCGCCCGGTGTCGGTGCGAGGTTCGCCAGCGGCCCGGTCAAATCGTGCGCAAGGGCTGTCTGTGCGAGCTGGTTGAGCGCCGCAATCGCGTTGACCGTCGCCGAAGGATCGGTTGCATCGGCTTCGACCAGCATCGCGGGACGCTCGCCGCGGACGAGCCGCTTCGAAAAATCGGCCGGGATGCTGACAACGAATTGCGCCTCGCCGGTGGCGAGCATGTCGTCCGCGTCGGACTCGCTGCGCGCCATACCGATGAATTCGAAATAATCGCTGTTGCGCAATGCCGCAAGGATGCTGCGTGAAAACTGGCTGTCGTCGGCGATAAGCGCTGTGGTCGGCAAATGTTTGGGATCGGAATTGATGGCGAATCCGAACAGCGTGAGCTGGATGATGGGAATGCCGACGATCATGCCGAAGGTCAGCCGATCGCGCTTGAGCTGGATGAATTCCTTGGCGACGATGCCGAGCCAGCGCGAAATCGAGAAGTAATCACCCATCAATGAATTTCCGTGAGCGGTGCTTCATCAACGTCACGCATCAGGTGGATGAAGACGTCCTCCAGGCCGGGCTTGACCCGCGTCCAGGTTCGTCCCGCTTCAGCCATGACGGGCGCGAGCTCCCGCTGCAGCCGCTCTTCATCGGAGCCGATGATGTGCAGCGTGCTGCCGAAGGCCGCGACCTGCTCGACCGCGGGCAAAGCCCGCAAGCGCTCAGCGAGCGTCGGCAGATCTCCTGCGGACACGGCCCACGTATAGAGCGGCTGGCTGGCGATCACTTCCTGCGCGGTGCCCTGGACCAGCAAGCGCCCGTAAAGGATATAGCCCAGCTTGTGACAGCGCTCCGCTTCATCCATGTAATGGGTGCTGACCAGTACCGTGATGCCGCGCGCGGCGAGGATGTGTAACTCCTCCCAGAAATCACGCCGTGCCTTCGGATCCACGCCGGCGGTCGGCTCGTCGAGAAGCAGCAGTTGCGGCTCGTGGAGGAGACACGCGGCGAGCGCCAGACGCTGCTTCCAGCCGCCGGAAAGTGTGCCGGCGAGCTGGTTTGCATGCTTCGTCAGACCGAGCTGCGCGAGCGCGCCCTCGACCTTCGCGCGTGCGTCGATCATGCTATACATGCGCGCGACGAAGCGCAGGTTCTCCCGAATCGTAAGGTCTTCCCAGAAGGAAAATCGCTGCGTCATGTAGCCGACGTGGCGCTTGATCTGCTTCGTCTCGCGAATGATGTCGTAACCGAGGCAAGTGCCCTCGCCGCTGTCAGGCGTGAGCAGTCCGCAGAGCATGCGGATCGATGTCGTCTTGCCGCTGCCATTGGGGCCGAGAAAGCCAAAAATCTCGCCGCGGCGGACGGTCAGCGACAAATCCTTGACCACATGATTCTCGCCGAAATGCTTGTTGATGCCGTGGACGTCGATGGCGACCTCCACCTCGCTCGCGTCGCTCATGGTGGCGGCGGCAGGGTCACGTCGACCGGTTGGCCGGGATTGAGCTTGGCAGCGACGTCGAGCGCAGGCCGGGCTTCGACCAGGTAGACGAGCTTGGCGCGGTTCTCTTTGGAGTAGAGCACCGGCGGAGTGAACTCGGCCCGGTCGGCAATAAAAGAGATCGTCGCGCTAATCGGCTCGCCACAGGAATCGCAAGCGACGGTCACGGTCTGGCCACGCTTCAGCCGGCCGATGACCGGCTCCGGAACGTAGACACGTATCTTGACGTTGGCCGGCGGCAGCAGGCTGACCACGGGGCTTCCCGCCGGAACGAAATCGCCGACAACGTAATACGTGTCGTCAACGCGGCCCGCCTGCGGCGCAACGACTGCCCGCTGCGACAAGTGCCAGTCGCTCTGCGCCAGTGCCTGGCGTGCAGCATCCGCATCCGCCTGCGCGGCACTAATTTCGGCGGGCCGCCCGGGTAGATTGGCGGTCTGCACCGACGCCCTGAGCTGCGCCACCAGCGCATCGTCGCTCTTGAGCTTCATCCGCACGTCGTCGAGCGCGGCATCGCTGATGAAGCCCGACCGAAACAGCGATTCCTGGCGCTTGAGATTCGCGGCCGACAGCTCGCGTGCGGCTTGCGCCTGGCGCAGTTGTTCGGCAACGGTTTCGACCTCCGGCGGCCTCTTGCCCGTCTTGATATTCTCGAGCCGCGCCAGTGCGCCGCGCAGCTGCTCCTCGGCCTGTCGCCGCGCCGCGATTTCGTTCTCGCGCTCGAGCACGAACAACGCCGCACCTGCAGCGACCTGATCACCACGTTGCACCGCGAGCTGCTGCAGGGTACCGGCGAACTGCGGGCCGACGCGCACGTATTCGCCTTCGATGTAACCCTGGAGCGGCCGTTCGCCCCGCGGGCCGCACGCGGCAAGAAAGACGATGCAAAGCGCCGTCGCGCAGCGACGGTTCAAAGCTGACAGCGTTGGCATTTTTGTGCGCGGACTCCGCGCTAGCATACCCCAGCGCGGAGACTCCAGGCCACGCTGCAGCAATCGTGCGGAAGCGCGTGCCGTTCCTGCCGCACGGCGCCGCACCTGCCGTCCTTGGCACTCAGGACGACACGGCAAAAGACTGCGAATCAGTACTTGATCGAGCAGCCGTAGGGCGTCGACCCCGCGGTCGTCACTGCCCTGCCACCGGTCGCTTCTGTCAGCGCGGCACGAACATAGTTATGCGCCGCAGGCGGGTCCTCCGGGCGAGTCGACGGCCGATCGTCAATCGCTCCTGCGTAGATGATCGTACCTTCGGGATTAATCACGAACATATGCGGTGTCGTCTTGGCCTGGTAGAGCCTGGCAACCGCACTGTCCGGGTCCGTAAGTATCGCCTTCTGCGCACCCCCGCGAGAATGCATCCATTCGCCAAGCTTCGCCGGAGCCATGTAATCCGAGCTGGATCGATTCGAGGAATCCACCGAAAGCCAGACTACGCCGCGCGGACCCCAGCCTTCCTGCAGCCCTTGCATGTTCCGCGTGTTGTACTGATTGCGCACGAAGGGGCACTCCGGATTGGTCCATTCGAGCACGATGTACTTGCCCTTGAAGTCAGACAGCTGAATGGTCTTGCCCTGAGTATCCACCAGCGTGAAGTTCGGAGCGCCCTGTCCTGCGCTCGCGGCCAGTACAGGCAACGTTGCGCCGAAGGCCAATACGCCCATCAGGGTGCGCCAAATCATGTCATCTCCTTCGTCGATTCCGATGCTTTTGCTAGGGTGCGGTCAGCGCGTCGGTTATGGCGCGCTGCTGTAGGACCTCGGGCAGGATCAGAGGTTCACGGCCGGGCCGGTAAAGAACATAAACCGGCACCCCGCTGCGTCCCAAGGCGGCGAGGGCGCGGCCGATCGTCGCGTCGCGGCGGGTCCAGTCGGCGCGCAGCAGCGCGACATGATTCTGCGCGAACGCCTGCTGCACCACATCGGTATTCAGGATAAGGCGCTTGTTAACCTGGCAGGTGACGCACCATGCAGCGGTAAAGTCGACGAATACCGAGCGACCCGCCGCAGTGAGCTGCTGCACGCGATCAGGCTCGTATTCCTGCCATGGTCCCCTTTCGGCAACCGGATGGCTTGTTGCCGGCTCACTCCCGGCCACCGCAGCGACGACGATCGGCCAGCCGACCGCGACGACCCCAGCCAGGCTTGCCACCGCCGCCCACCCCCAGCCCCGCGCCCCGCCGGCACGCATCGTCTGCCAGGCCCAGAGTGCGAACGCGATCAGCAGCAGGACAGCACACAGTCGCGCAACAGCGTCGTTGTCGAGTTGCGCGCCCAGGACCCATGCCAGCCAGATCACGGTCGCATACAGTGGGAAGGCAAGCAGTTGCTTGAGTCGTACCATCCAGGGCCCCGGACGCGGCAGCTTCGCGCGCCACCCCGGAAAACAGGCGAGCAAGAAGTAGGGTAGCGCCATACCGATGCCCAGCGCGGTGAAAACTGCCAGGGTCGACCCGGGTGTCGCCATAAACGCCCAGCCGAGGGCCGCGCCCATGAACGGCGCCGAACACGGCGAGGCGACAACCACCGCGAGCACCCCCGACAGCGCGTCATTGACGTAAGCGTTGCGTGCACTCCAACTCGAGATCGCCGACGGGAGGAGTTGGCCGACCTCGAACACTCCTGAGAGGTTTAACGCAAGGACGAAAAACAGCGCCGCCAGGCCAACCACCACAATCGGCGACTGCAGCTGGAACCCCCAACCGAGCTGCTGACCCGCAGCCCGCAACGCGAGCAGAAGCCCGGCGAGCAGCCAGAACGAGGCGATGACGCCGCCCGCAAAAGCCACGCCATGGCGCCGCATCGCGCCGGCGTTTTCACCGTGCGTCGCGAAACCGAGTACCTTGAGCGAAAGCACAGGAAACACGCAAGGCATCAGGTTGAGAAGCAGACCGCCGACCAGCGCGAACACGAGCGCGACCGAAAGAGTCAGGGTATTTGCGGCGCCACCGCCTGATTGTGTCGATAGAACCCGGGTCGGCGCGCTCGCCGCAGGAGAGGAACCAGGAACCACCGTTCCGCCAAGCGGTACGTCGATGCGCACTGCGGGGTGCTCGTCAAAGCCGTGGCTTGCCGTCAGGACGCCTGCGACACGCGTGAAGTCGCCAACGCGCTCGCTCGCTACCGGCAGCGTCAACTTGAGCGTCTTGCCGTCGCGAACAAGCGTCTGTGCAGCACCCGCCTCGATCTTGCCTTCGGTGTAGGGAAAGAAATGCAGCTCGCCCGGATCGCCTTGCTGTGACAAAGGCGTGAGCGTCAGTTCGATCTGCTGTCCGCGCCCGACAGCGGCGACAGTCCAGCCCTCGAGCCTCTGCGGCAGCGACGCCCGCGTGCGCGCGATTGCCGCGCCCCATTGCGGCTCCGGTTCCGCATCGGACGCCACGGGCAAGCTCAGAGCGAGATCGGCACCCTCGGGGATGCAGACCTCCCTACACACCAGCCAATCCGCGCGCGCTCCGAGCGCCGCAGGGCCGGCGCTCGAAAATGCGGGCGCGACCGCAATGTCAGTCAGCAAGAGTACTTCGCCCTCGTAGCCGTAATTGACCAGCGGTCCGACGGGCAGCGCACGCGGCGGCGGCCATTGGATCGTTCCGGCGTCAAGGCCGGAAGGAAGCTTCCAAGCGAGCGTGGGAGGCAGCCCGGAGTCGCCGGGATTCTGCCAATACACGTGCCACCCCGGGTCCATCTTCAGCCGCAGCGCAACAGTCAGCGTTGCTCCCGGCCTGAGTGCCGTTGCGGAAGGAACGAGCTCCGCCTCGACATGCTCGGTGCGCACCGGCGCTGCAGTCGCGGCGGCTGCAAAGCCCGCGGCGAAGAGCAGTCGGAGAAGGGGGTGCAGCACTAAGGACATGGGCGAATGCGCAACCGCGCGCGGCGATGCGACGTTGGATGGCGGGATCTGGTACAGGTTCCCGGACAGAGGAGAATTCTACCAGTCTGGCCATGGAAGGCCCCATGGTCGCGTCGTGGCTGCGTGGCTTCCGCTGCGGCGCCGCGTCTTACCACGGCCCATTCGGCCAATTACTCGCACCGGTCGCCACTCCGCGGCGCAAACGCGCCTGCCGGTATAATCGGACGCTTAGCTTTCGCTGCCCGCCACATGCAACCGTATCGACCCGCCGACATCGAAGCCGCTGCGCAGGCGCACTGGACATCCGTGCAGGGCTTTCGCGCACGCGAAGATGCAGGCAAGCCGAAGTTCTATTGCGTGTCGATGCTGCCCTATCCGTCCGGGATCTTGCACATGGGGCACGTGCGCAATTACACGATCAACGACATGATGTACCGGTACCAGCGCATGAATGGGTACAACGCCCTGATGCCGATGGGCTGGGACGCATTTGGGTTGCCGGCGGAAAACGCCGCAATGAAAGCCGGCGTCGCGCCCGCGCGCTGGACTTACGACAACATCGCCCACATGAAGCGGCAGATGCAGGCGGTCGGTCTTGCCATCGACTGGTCGCGCGAGTTGACGACGTGCAAGCCAGACTATTACCGCTGGAACCAGTGGCTGTTTCTCAAGATGCTTGAACGCGGTATCGCGTACAAGAAAACCGGCGTCGTCAACTGGGATCCGGTCGATCAGACGGTGCTTGCCAACGAGCAGGTCATCGATGGTCGCGGCTGGCGCTCGGGCGCTCCGGTGGAACGGCGCGAAATCCCGATGTATTACCTCCGGATCACCGATTACGCCGACGAGTTGCTTGATAACCTCGACAAGATGACCGGCTGGCCCGAGCGCGTGCGGGCGATGCAGGCAAACTGGATTGGCCGCAGCGAAGGTGTGCGCTTCGCATTCCCGCATGACATCCGCGATTCGGACGGCGCACTCATCGGCGGCGGCAGGCTGTGGGTGTTCACAACGCGTGCCGATACCATCATGGGCGTTTCGTTCTGTGCCGTGGCTGCCGAGCATCCGCTGGCGGCGCACGCGGCTGTGCTTGATCCGAAGCTTGCGCCATTCATCGATGAGTGCAGGCACGGCAGTACGCTCGAGGCCGAGTTCGCGACCATGGAGAAGAAAGGCGTGCCGACGGGACTCTACGTCAGGCACCCGCTGACCGGCGAGCGCATTGAAGTGTGGATCGGCAACTACGTGCTGATGACGTACGGCGAGGGCGCGGTGATGGGCGTGCCCGGCCACGACGAGCGCGATTTCGCGTTCGCAAAAAAGTACGATTTGCCCATCAAGCAGGTCATTGCCGTCGAGGGTGAGGTCTTCTCCGCCGACACGTGGCAATCATGGTACGAGGACAAGTCGCGCGGCGTCTGTGTCAATTCCGGCAAGTACGACAACATGACCTACGCGCAGGCCGTCGGTGCGATCGTTGCCGATCTCGCGGCCTTGGGCCTGGGCGAGAAGCGGATCACCTACCGGCTGCGTGACTGGGGAATCTCGCGACAGCGCTACTGGGGGACGCCGATTCCGATCGTTCATTGTCCTGCCTGCGGCGACGTGCCGGTACCGGAAGCCGATCTGCCGGTGGTCCTTCCCGAAGATTGTGTTCCCGACGGCACGGGCAATCCGCTCGTCAAACGCGCCGACTTCGTCAACACCACATGTCCCCGATGCGGCGCGCCGGCAAAGCGCGAGACCGACACGATGGATACCTTCGTCGACTCGTCGTGGTACTACATGCGCTACGCCTGCCCCGGCGCGCCGACCGTGGTCGACGCGCGCAACGAGTACTGGAACCCGATGGACCAGTACATCGGCGGTATCGAGCACGCTATCCTGCACCTTCTCTACGCGCGCTTCTGGACCAAGGTCATGCGCGACATGGGTCTGCTCGCATTCGACGAGCCCTTCACGCGGCTGATGACGCAGGGCATGTTGCTCAATCACAGCTTCTTCCGGCGCACTGCCCAGGGCGGCATCGACTACTTCGCGCCCGACGACGTCGAACCGGTCCATGATGGCGAGGGGCGGATCATCGCCGGAACGCTCAAGAGTGATGGCCAGCCGGTCGAGTATGGCGGCACCGGCACCATGTCCAAGAGCAAGAAGAATGGGGTCGACCCCCAGGAACTGATCGCCAGGTACGGTGCTGACACGGCACGGGTTTTTGTCATCTTTGCCGGTCCGCCAATGGACTCGGCGCTGTGGTCGGATGACGGCGTCTTGGGGCCCCACCGCTTCCTCCAGCAACTGTGGACCTATGCCCAGCATCGGGCCGCCGCCTTTGAGCGTACGCCGGTGGCGATCGACTGGCGCCATGCGCCCCCGGCGCTGCGCGAGATCCGCCGCGAGCTCTACATGCACCTCAAGCAGGCCGACGACGATTACCGGCGCATCAAGTACAACAACATCGTCGCCGCGGCAATGAAGATGCTTAACGCGCTGGAAGACCTTCCGCAGGAGGCGACGCCGGCAACAATCGAGCTCGGGAGAGAAGGCCTGTCGCTGCTGCTGCGCGTGCTCAACCCGGTCGCGCCGCACATCACGCATGCGCTCTGGGAGCAACTGGGCTACGCCCTCCGCTACGGCGACCTCCTAGACGCCCCGTGGCCGAAGGTCGATGCCGCCGCGCTCGCACAGGAAGAGATTGAACTGGTACTGCAGGTCAACGGCAAATTGCGTGGCAAGCTGCGCGTGTCCGCCCAGGCGGACTCGGTCGCGATCGAGGAGGCAGCCATTGCGAGCCCGGAAGTGCAGAAGCATGCTCAGGGTGCCGTGCCACGCCGAGTCGTCATCGTTCCCGGCAGATTGGTCAATGTCGTCGTCTAGGCCGCAGCGGGGCCTCTCCCCGAACCTCGGATTGCTCGGCGCGATCGTGGTCGGGCTCCTGGTCGCGCTGCTCTCCGGCTGCGGCTTTCACCTGCGCGGCGAAGCGCACTATGAATTCGACTCGCTGTACCTGAATTCGCCTGCGGCACAGCCGCTTACCGCGGACCTCAAGCGCTCGCTCGAGGGCATCGGCACGGCGCAGCTCGTCGCTTCGCCGGAGAAGGCGCAGGTGATTCTGGACATCGCGAGTGTGGAAAATAACAAGCAGATCCTGTCCCTATCGAGCGGCGGCAAGGTAAGTGAATTCCTGCTCTCGAAACGCGTTCTGTTCCGCGTCCACGATGCCGCCGGCAACGACTGGCTGCCGACATCCGAACTCGTTGTGCGCCGTACGTACAGCTATTCCGACAGCGCCGCGCTGCCCAAGGAAGCGCAGGAGCAGAGACTCTGGCGCGAGATGCAGGACGACGCCGTGCAGCAAATCGTGCGCCGGTTGCAGTCCGCCAAGAAACCCGCCTGAGCCGCGCCGCGGTTGCGCCTCTCCGACGCGACTTCTCGCACGCCGTGCAAATCCGCCTGCCTCAGCTCGCCGGGCACCTCGCCAGGGGTCTTGGGCCGCTTTATGTCGTGCATGGCGACGAACCGCTGTTGGCGATGGAGGCGGGCGATCTCGTACGCGCCGCCGCCCGCGCGGCGGGCTTCGAGGAACGCGAAGTTCTCGTCGCCGAGCACGGCTTCAAGTGGGATGCATTCGCCGCCGCGAACCGCAATCTCGGCCTGTTCGGCGCGCGCAGACTCATCGACCTGCGCATTCCGTCGGGCAAGCCGGGCGTCGACGGCGCACGGGTGCTCGAGGACTGCGCCGCCAATCCGCATTCCGACACCCTGACGCTGGTCACGCTGCCGCGCCTGGATCGTGCGGCACAGTCTTCCGCATGGTTCGCGGCGATGGAGCAGGGCGGCACCGTCGTCGCCATCCAGCCGGTCGAACGCGAGGAGCTGCCGCGCTGGCTCGCGGCGCGGCTCGCCCGCCAAAACCAGCGCGCTTCCGCCGATACGCTGCAGTTTCTTGCCGACACAACCGAAGGTAATCTGCTCGCCGCGACACAGGAAGTCGAAAAGCTTGGCCTCCTGCTACCGGAGGGTCAACTGGATCCGGACGCAGTTCTGCACGCCACCGCGGATGTCGCACGTTTCGACGTCTTCCAGCTCTCGGAGGCCGGGCTCGCCGGGGACGCCGCGCGCGCGCTGCGCATCCTGGCCGCGCTCGAGGCCCAGGGCGAAGGTGTGCCACTGCTTATCTGGCAACTCGGCGAGGACCTGCACGCACTGTCATCGGTGATGGCTGCCACGGCCAGCGGCACGCCGCTGGCCAGCGCAGTCCGTGGCGCGCGGGTTTGGGGAAAGCGGCAGGCTGCCCTGGAGCGCGCGGTGCAGCGCCTCGAGCCTGCGGCGATTGCTCCGCTGCTGCTGCGGCTGGCCCGTCTCGATGCCCTGGCAAAGGGCATCGGCCCGGGCAGCGTGTGGAATGAAATCGCGGACTTGGTGCTGGCGCTGGCCGGGCGCCCGCTGCAGTCCGCCGCATCCGCGACGCACTAGAACCATTCACCCAGCCGCGCAGCGTCGAGCCTGGATCGTGGCGACCACGATGGTCGGGTCGGTGTCGACCATCCTCGCCGCGACCATTGTCAATGTCGCTTTTCCGGCCATGATGCGCGAGTTCAACATCGGTCACGACTCGTTGCAATGGGTCGCGACCGGATTTCTCGCCGCGACGACGACGACGATGCTCGCGACTTCCTGGCTGGTGGAGTCCTTCGGTCAGCGCAACACGTTTGTCACGACCATGGCGGTTTTCCTCGCCGCCTCGATGCTCGGCGCGAGCAGCTGGAGTACCGAATCGCTGATCGCCGCCCGTGTGCTGCAGGGCGCGGCGGCAGGCGTAATGCAGCCCTTGTCAATGATCGCGGTGTTCGAAGTCTTTCCACTCGAACAGCGAGGCCGGGCGATGGGGGTATTCGGCTTCGGCATCGTACTCGCACCCGCGGTTGGTCCAACCATCGGCGGCCTGCTGACGCAGGCCTTCGGGTGGCGGGCCATCTTCCTGCTTTCGGTCCCGTTCTGCATCGCGGCACTCCCGCTCGGCTGGCGCTGGCTCTCCGCGGCGAGGGCTTCGACGCCGCGACAGCCGCTCGACTGGCTCGGTACCTTGCTGCTCACCGGCGCGCTGGTTACCCTGCTCAATTTTCCGGTGGTCGGTCACCGCAACGGATGGCTGTCGGCGCCCGCGCTCGTCGATGCGGGTCTGGCGCTCGCGCTGACCGCCAGCTTCGTCGTATGGCAGTTCCATGCTCGTGCGCCGTTACTGGCGGTGCGTCTACTTACCAATCGCGGTTTCCGCTCAGCGCTGTTGGTCGCAGTTGCCTATGGGCTGGGACTGTTCGGCACGACCTATCTGGTGCCGGTCTTCGTACAGGATGTCGCCGCGTACGGACCTGCAAAGGCAGGCAACCTGCTCCTCGTGCCGGGGTTTGCATTGGCGGGGGCGATCGCGCTTGGCGGCAGGTTGACCGACCGCACGGCCGCACGCCACGTCGTGGCGTGGGGCCTCGCCTGCTTTGCGCTGTCGAGCCTGCTGCTGGCCTTCGCGACCGGCGCGACCGCCTTCTGGCTGCTCGCGCTCTGGCTCACGATCGGTCGCGTGGGGCTCGGCTTCATCATACCGGCCCTCAACGTGGGCGCGGTCGACTCGCTGCCACCGCAATACCTCGGACAGGCTTCCGCCGCGGTCAACTTCGCACGGCAGCTGGGCGGAGCGGTTGGCGTCAACCTGCTGGCCGTTCTGCTCGAGTGGCGGCTTTCGACATACGGCGCGGAGGGCAATGCGACGCTGGCCTTTCGCGATTGCTTTTTGGTGGTTACGATCGCATTTGCAGCAGCCGTGATCCCGGCGTTCTCGATCCGGAAGCACTCACTGGGGTAAGGAGTTAGCCATGTACAAGAAGATACTCGTTGCTTACAACGGCGCACCAGAGTCCCGATCGGCGCTTGACGAGGCCGTGCGAATGGCCCCGGACACCTCGGTCGCAGTTCATCTGGCCGGTGTCGTGCATTACCCTTCCGCCTATCTCCTGGCCGGCGAGTATGTGCCGGAGGTTGCACTCGCCGACGAGCGCGAGCACATGGAGGCCGACTTGAAGGATGCGCATGCGTCGCTCTCGGCAAAGGGCATCGTGGCCACCAACCACCTGGTGGTCGGTGAACCAGTCGACGTGATCTGCAAGCTTGTGACCGACCTGAGCATCGATCTTCTGATCCTCGGCCACCCGCGCAGCAAGTCTTTCGCACTGCGCTGGTGGCGCGGCTCGGTCGACGCCATCCTGCTCGAGCGCGTCCGTTGCAGCATTCTCATTGCCGCGGACCCGAAGGCCGCAAGCGCTACGCGCACATAGCGACGCATCGCACATCTTCGCGTCGGAGCCGCCCGAGTGCTTGTTCGACGCAGCTTTAGCGGTGCGCCACAGCGCGTCCTCGGCGCCCTATCGCCAATCGACCCAAAGTGCATTCATGGCTGCAAGCATCGCCGCGCCCGCCGTCTCCGTGCGCAAAATGCGCGGACCCAAGCGTACGGGACGAAAGCCTGCGCCGCACGCCGCGGCCGATTCCTCCGCCGTGAAGCCGCCCTCGGGCCCGACCAGCAGCTCGACCGATCCGGAGGTCCGGGTGAGGTCCGCGAGTGAAGCCGGCGCATCCGGCGCGAGCAGCACACGCAGCGCCGTCGCCGAGGGCGCGCGTAGCCAAGTGGCGAGCGCGCGAGGCGGGTGCACCTCCGGCAGCCGATTGCGCCCGCATTGTTCGCATGACGCGACGACGATCTGCCGCCAGTGCTCGAGGCGCCGATCCGCGCGCGCGCCTTCGAGCCGGACAAGGCTGCGGGCTGTCATGACCGGCACGATCGCTGCCACGCCGAGTTCCACCGCCTTCTGCACCGAGTAATCCATTCGGTCCGCTGCAGCGAGCCCCTGCACAAGCGTGACGGCGAGCGTTGATTCCCGCTCGATGTCGCGAAATTCGAGGACACGGACCGTGACGGCGCGCGCAGTGGCGCCCACGAGTTGGGCACCATATTCGCCACCGCGGCCGTCGAAAAGGCTCAGGGCATCGCCTTCCTGGAGGCGCAGTACGCGCAGCACGTGATGCGCCGCGTCGGACGGGAGGTCGATCTCGGTAGCCGCGGCGAGTCGCGGCGGACAGAAAATGCGCGGGATCACCCGTGCCCCAGGGTCGAACCACGCATGCAGCCGCAGCGGCCATCGCCGCCAACCGAACGCGACGCAACCCGCCGCGAGCTACACCGAAGCGCAGGTGGCATGCTAGCATTTTGCCACATTGCAATGAGGAGCCAGACGATGGCTGCAGCTGCTTCAGTCTGCGATTTCGATGCGCCGGCACCGGATTTCGAACTACCCGCCACCGACGGGCGTCGTTACCGCCGCGACGAGCTGGCGCGAGCGAACGGACTTCTGGTCATGTTTATCTGCAACCACTGTCCTTACGTCAAGGCGGTGCTCGACAAGCTCGTGCGCGACGCGAGCGAATTGCAGACCTACGATATCGGAACGGTGGCTATTTGCAGCAACGACGCTGCCGACTATCCGGAGGACTCCTTCGACAACATGCGCGCACTTGCGCTACGCATGCGCTTTCCTTTTCCCTATCTCTGGGATGAGACGCAGACAGTGGCCAAGGCGTTCGGTGCCGTGTGCACGCCGGATTTTTTCGGGTACAACGGCAAGCTGGCACTGCAGTATCGCGGCCGCCTGGACGATGCCGGGCGTTCCGTCAAACCGGATGCGCCGCGCGAGCTGTTCGACGCGATGGTACAGGTCGCGCGTACGGGTCGAGGGCCCGCGGTTCCGACGCCCTCGGTCGGGTGCTCGATCAAGTGGAAGATGGGCGGCTAGCCCGCGGCAGGCAAAAAATCGCGCAGGGCGTCGAGCACCGCGTCGGGCGCTTCGGTCATCAGGCTGTGCCCGCAATCGGGTACGGTGACCACCCGTGAATCGGCGAGGGCCGCGGCCAGTGCCGTTGCATTCTTTGCCGGCGCCATAAGGTCGCGCTGACCGAGGAGCAGTAGCGTGGGGCAGCGAACGCTGGCGGCTGCGGACAGTCCGCCCGCATAGTGGTTGCATGCAGCCAGGTCGGTGTACAGCACGCCGGGCCGCGAGCGCTCCATCAGGCGCAGTGCGTTGCCGCGCATCCAGACACCCGGGAACGGGTTGCCGCCGAGTTGATGGCCCGCCGAGAAGCTCCAGCCGGTGATCAACTCGCAGGCCAGGTGATCGTTCGTCCGGGCCGCATCGAGTAAGACCTCGGCAACCGGCATCGGAACCGCAGGACCGAGAAGCGCGATCTGCGTCGCGCGATGTGGATGGCGTGCGGCCGCCTCCAACACGATCAGCGCTCCCAGACTGTGGCCAACCAGTCCGGCCTGGGCAAGGTGCAATGTGTCGAGCAGTGCCACGAGCCACTCCGCGGCCGCCTCGACCGATACCGGGACCTCGCCGCCGGACCTCCCGTGTCCGGGAAGATCGACTGCAAATACGTTGCGGCCGTGGTACGCGAAGTACCGTGACTGCAGCGCCCAGACGCTGTGATCGTTCGCCGCGCCGTGCACGAACACGAGCGTCGGCAATGCGGCGTCGAAGCGCCGCGACCCCGTGTAGGCGTAGGCGGGATTACCGCTTACGACGCAACGCATCAAGCCTTGCCCGCGGCGTGGAGCGCGCGGCTCAAGTCTTCGATGAGGTCGTCGGCGTCCTCCAGTCCGACGGACAGGCGGATCGTGCCCTCGGTGATGCCGGCCGCGAGCAGGTCCTCGGCGGACACGCGAAAGTGGGTGGTCGAAGCCGGGTGGATGACCAGCGACTTGGCGTCACCCACATTCGCCAGATGCGAGAAAATCCGCAACGATTCGATGAACCTTCGTCCCTGCTCGCGCGTCCCCCGAATGGAAAAGCTGAACACCGCACCACAGCCGCGCGGCAGCATTCGTCCCGCCAACGCGTGATCCGGGTGCTGCGGCAGTTCCGGGTAACCGACCGACTCGACCATCGCGTGTGTGCCGAGAAAGGCGACAATCTTGCGCGTGTTGTCGATGTGGCGCTGCATGCGCAGTGGCAGTGTCTCGATGCCCTGCAGGATCTGGAACGCGGTCATCGGCGCCATGCAGGCGCCGAAATCGCGGACTCCCTCGCGCCGTGCGCGCAGCAGGAATGCGGCCGTGGTCGACTCGTCGGCGAAAACCATGTCGTGGAAACCGGCATAGGGTTCTGTGAGCGTGGGGAACTTGGCCGCGTGTCCACCCCCGCCCTCCCAGTCGAACCGCCCACCGTCAACCACGAGGCCGCCGATTACCACGCCGTGACCGGACAAAAACTTGGTTGCAGAGTGAAGCACCAGATCTGCGCCGAGTTCGAACGGACGCATCAGGTATGGCGTGGTGAACGTCGAGTCGACCAGCAGGGGCAGGCCGTGCTCGTGCGCCAGCTCTGCGACGTGCGGGATATCCAGCACTTCGAGCCCGGGATTGCCGAGCGTCTCGCCGAACAACAGGCGCGTCGACGGTCGGATCGCCCCCCGCCATGCGTCGACATCACGGGGGTCGACAAACGTCGTCTCTATGCCAAAGCGCGGCAGCGTGAAGTCGAGCAGATTGTGCGACCCGCCGTATAGCGAACGCGAGGCGACGATGTGCGAGCCCGCTCCCATCAGCGTGACAATGGCCAGATGCAGGGCGGCCTGTCCGCTCGCCACGGCGATCGCCCCCACGCCGTCCTCGAGTGCGCTGATGCGTTCCTCGAGCACCGCACAGGTTGGGTTGGAAATGCGCGAGTACACGTGGCCTGCGCGCTCCATATTGAACAGCGCCGCGGCATGATCGCTGTCGCGGAAGACAAACGAGGCGGACTGATAGATTGGTGTGGCGCGAGCGCCGGTCGCCGGATCGGGGCGCGCACCGGCATGCAGCGTAAGCGTGTCAAAACGGTTCGTCTTGGGCTTGGTCATCGTCGGCAAGACATGGTTCGGCGCATCGGCCAATCGCGCGTGCCGGCTATGGTAGCGCATCAGCGCCAGCAGCAGCGATACCACTTGGCGCAACGCTCGCGCGAGCCTAAACTGCGCATTCGGAACCGCAACCCCAAGGAGACCGCGATGCAGCGCAAGGCCTCGGCCCGCTGGCAGGGAACCGCCAAAGAAGGTGCAGGTACGATCTCGACCCAGAGCGGCACGCTCAAGGACACGCCGTACTCGTTCGTAGCCCGCTTTGGTGATGGCAAGGGGACCAATCCCGAAGAGCTTATCGCGGCGGCCCATGCGGGCTGTTTCACCATGGCGCTTTCGTTCATGCTCAACAACGCCGGCTTTACCGCAGATGCAATCGACACAGAGGCCGCGCTGACGATGGATCAAGTCAACGGCGCCTGGACCATTACCTCGATTCACCTGACGACCCGAGCGCGGGTGCCCCAGATCGATCCGGCGAAATTCGCCGAGGTCGCGGCCAATGCCAAAGCCAACTGCCCGGTATCGCGCGTGCTCAACGCCAATATTTCGATGGACGCGAAACTTGCCTGACCGGGTCGCGATGTCAACCGCACCGCCGCAAGCGCAAAAGGGCCGCGGCGCGACCTTCAACCCGGCCAACCGTTTCCGGCGCGAGGCGCGCGATGCCGTTGACGACGGCTGGTCGCGCGTGGACGACGAGACAGCCGGTGAAAATGCCCCGCCTCCCAAGACAACGATTTCGATCCAGAACGCGCGGACAATCATAAGCCGCAACGATTCGCCCGACATACCGTTTACGCAGTCGATCAATCCGTACCAGGGTTGCGAACACGGCTGCATCTACTGTTACGCACGGCCGTCACACGCCTATCTCGATCTCTCCCCGGGACTCGATTTCGAGACCCGCCTGTTCGCCAAGCCCGGCGCGGCCCGCCTGCTGCGGTCTGAACTGGCGAAGCCGGGCTACCGTTGCGAGGCAATCGCGCTCGGCACCAACACCGACCCGTACCAGCCGATAGAGCGCGAGTGGAAGATCACGCGGCAGCTAATCGAGGTACTGGCCGAATGCGAGCATCCCCTGACCATCACGACCAAAGGCGTGCTCGTCGAGCGTGACCTCGATCTGCTGGCTCCGATGGCAGCAAAGAATCTTGTCCGCGTCTACGTTTCGATCGCGATGCTCGACCGGGAGCTCGCGCGAAAACTCGATCCGCGTGCTCCCACGCCGCAACGGCGACTGGCCATGATCAGGGCGATCTCCGATGCGGGGATTCCGGTCGGCGTCAGTGTCGCGCCGGTTATACCGCAGCTGACCGACAAGGATTTGGAAACGATTCTCGCCGCGGCGGCGGCGCACGGCGCACGCGCCGCAACGTGGGTCATGCTGCGGTTGCCGCGCGAGGTCAAGGCGCTGTTCAGGGACTGGCTCGCGCAGCACTATCCGCTGCGCGCAGAACACGTCATGAGCCTGGTGCAGCAGATCCGTGGTGGACGCGACAACGATCCCGAATTTGGCACTCGCATGCGCGGCGAAGGGCAATTCGCGGAATTGATCGCAAAGCGTTTCGAGATTGCATGCAAGCGGTTGGGGCTGAACCAGGACCGTGCGCTGCGCCTGGACACGACGCGTTTCCGCCCGCCCACGAGGGCGCTTGCGGGCGACCAGATGGATCTGTTTGGCTGAAACGGGAGCTCAGGCATGGACGTGATCGAGTCGCGCTTGCGCGAGCGAGGCCTCGCACTACCCGAACGAGTGTTGGTTTCCGGCGTGCGGCTGCCGTTCGCGTTCGTGCGCGTGCGCGGTAATCGGGCGCTGGTATCGGGACACGGGCCGCAGAACCCCGACGGGAGCATCGCACCACCCTTGGGCAAGCTTGGGCGCGAACTCGAGGTCGAGCAAGGCTATCACGCCGCTCGCCTCACGGCGCTCTCGATTCTGGGCAGTCTCAAGCGCACTCTGGGCGACCTCGACCGCGTGCGAGCGTGGTTGCGCGTTTTCGGGATGGTTGCTTCCGCGCCGGGATTTACGCAACAGCCCGCAGTGATCAACGGCTTTTCGGACCTGATCCTGGAGCTCTACGGACCCGAAGCCGGCAGCCATTCCCGGTCGGCGGTGGGCATGGCGGAACTGCCCTTCAACATGCCCGTCGAGATTGAAGCGGAAGTTGAAATAGAGGCCCAGTAGCTACAGGCTGCCGACGTCTGCAGCCTCGATCGCTAGCCCGCGTGAACGCTGCCGGGAAAGCTGCGGACCATCCCGCAGTCTACGGAGCGCAATCGCCGACGCGCCGCCCGGTGATCGACTCTTCGTTCGTGGCCCCCTGACTGGTCGTTCGCGTCTCGAGGCGGTACGCGCTGTCGCTGTCCGCGGTCAGCACCGTGGTCGTGCTCAACGTGATCACGCCAGGCGGCAGCTTGAGGGCACAGTCGGCCGTATAGGTGTACGTCGTCGCGTTATGCAGCACCGGCGCCATTTTGCAGCCCATTCGCTCGAGTGACGCGTGCTGGCGCCGCAGGTCTTCGCTCGGGTCGATGCATTCCGTCGCGGCAAACTTCTGCGTACCTGCGGTGCGCTGATACTCCCACAGGCCCTGGCGCAACGGCGGCACTTCGTCGGCGCGCGCACTCGGCATGGCACAGAGTACGGCGAAGAGCGCAAGCACTTGACGCAGCCGCCAGCCGCGCGCTGCGGAAGAATGCATGGACGCAGTCATGAAGACGACTCCTTTGTCGCGGCCTTCGTCGCCGGTCGATCATTCGCCCCACTCGGCGACCGCCGGCGGGTAGTCACCCGGGCGTCGCGGCGCGTCGGCCAGGAAAGCTTGCACACGTCGAGCAACGCCCGGACGATCGGATCGTGTTCGCGCGAACGAAGATAGATGAATCGTAACATCGTGTCGATGCGTATATCCTGCCACAGGCAGACTTCACCCGCCTGCACCATCGCCAGTGCGATGTCCTCGCGCATCAGGGCGAGGCCGGCACCGGAAGCGACCAGTGAGCTGACGACTGCCTCGTCGTCAGCCCCGATGACCTTGCCCGGTTCGACGCCATGCTCGCGGAACATGGCCGCAGCAAATTGATGATGGGTGCTCACTGGCGGCGGCATAATCCAGGGCAGCGCGCCGATCTCCTGCCAGCCGGCATGCTGCAACCGGTCGCGCCATGCGGCGGGCCCGGCGACACGGTAGGCGAGTTCCCGCAGCGCGATGCCGGCAACCTGCGGGTAGGGCATGTGGCCATAATAGAAGCTCGCCTCCAGCGACCCGTCGCGCACGCGACGCATGGCGACGCCGGTAATCTCGTGCTGGAAATCGATCTCAAGCCGCGGATAACGCTCCAGGGCGGCGGCCATGAATTCTCCCAGGCGGATAAACGCCGGATCGGAAAGCGTACCGACGCGCGCCTTCCCCGACACCGTGCCCTTCAAGGCCCTTGCCTCGGCTTGGAAGGCCTGGCTGGCTGCTAGAACCTTGTCGGCCTCGGTGAGCAGGCGCTTGCCCGCCGCGGTCAGCGTCATTCCGGTCGAACTGCGTTCGAACAGAGTGAGATCGAGTTCATCTTCGAGCGCCCTGATTTGGGCCGACAGCGCCGGCTGGCTGATATGCAGCGTCTCCGCCGCCCGCGTCAGATGGCCCGCTTCGGCGACGGCGGCAAAACTGCGGAGGCGATTGAAATCCATGGCTGCGGTTCGAAACCGTACGGAACATTGTATCAAATATGCTATGCAACAATGACTTACGTGCAGTCGCCGGGGTTCATCGGCGCGACTCGACGAAACGACAGGCATTTTCCGGGCGCGTCCATGTCCTGCTTTGTGCGACGTGGCAACGACAGCGCAGAGCCGTCCCAGGGGATCGAACGCTCGGACGCAGGCGCGCTGCGGATGCGCGCTTAGCGCTTGCCGTGCCGGCAGGATCTAATGACTTTCGCGGCCGACCTTCGCGCCTGACTTGCCGACCAGAAAGTCGAGGTCGGCGCCTTGGTCGGCTTGCAGCACGGTATCGCAATAGAGTTTCACCCAACCGCGGTCGGCGTGCGGTTGGTCCTGCCGCCATTGCTTCTTGCGCCGCGTGAGTTCGGCGTCGGAAACGTGCAGGTGCAGTTTGCGTTTAGCCACGTCGACTTCGATCAGGTCACCGTCGCGCACCAGAGCCAGTGGTCCCCCTACCGCGGCTTCCGGCGCGGTATGCAGCACGACCGTACCGTACGCAGTGCCCGACATCCGCGCGTCCGATATGCGCACCATGTCGGTCACGCCCCTCTTCAGGAGCTTGGCCGGGAGCGCAAAGTTCCCAACCTCGGGAAAACCCGGGTAACCCTTCGGACCGCAGTTCTTGAGCACCAAGACCGAGTTGGCGTCCACGTCGAGCTTCGGATCATCGATGCGCCGGTTGAGGTCGTCGATGTCCTCAAACACGACGGCACGGCCCTTGTGTCGCATCAGCTTGGGCGTCGCGGCAGACGGCTTGAGCACTGCCCCGCCGGGCGCCAAATTGCCGCGCAGTACGGCGATACCGCCGTGCTTCTTGAACGGCCTGGTCAGCGGAGTAATCACCGCCTCGTTGTAGTTGATCGCATCCTTGACGTTATCCCATAGCGTGCGCCCGTTGACGGTCAAGGCACGCTTGTGAATGTGCTCGCCGATCTCCTTGATCACGACCGGCAAGCCACCGGCATAGTAGAAATCCTCCATCAGGTACTTGCCCGACGGCATCAGGTTGACGAGGCAAGGCATGCCGCGGCCCAGCCGGTCCCAGTCATCGAGCGAGAGCTTCACCCCGATGCGGCCGGCGATGGCGAGCAGATGCACGACGGCATTGGTCGACCCGCCGATCGCGCCATTGACCAGGATCGCGTTGTCGAATGCGTCACGCGTCAGGATTTTCGACAAGCGCAAGTCTTCGTGCACCATGGCGACGACTCGCCTGCCGGCCATGCGCGCCAGGACCCGCCGCCTCGAGTCGACCGCGGGAATCGCGGCGTTGGTCGGCAACCCCACGCCCAGCGCCTCGACCATCGACGCCATCGTCGACGCGGTCCCCATGGTCATGCAATGACCGGCAGAGCGTGACATGCAGGACTCCGCTTCGATCATGTCTGCTTCATTCATTGCGCCCGTCTTGAGCATTTCGGTGAACTTCCAGACATGCGTGCCCGAGCCGATGTCCTCGCCGCGAAACTTTCCATTCAGCATCGGGCCGCCGGATACGCCAATCGTCGGCAAGTCACACGACGCCGCGCCCATCAGCAAGGCCGGCGTCGTCTTGTCGCAACCCATCAGCAAGACGACGCCGTCGAACGGGTTAGCGCGAATCGATTCCTCGACGTCCATCGCGACCTGGTTTCGAAACAGCATCGTCGTAGGACGCATCAGCGTTTCGCCGAGGCTCATGACCGGAAACTCGATGGGAAAGCCTCCGGCATCGAGCACACCGTCACGCACGTGTTGCGCGAGTTCTCGGAAATGTGCATTGCAGGGCGTGGCCTGGGACCAGGTGTTGCAGATACCGATCACGGGCCGGCCGTCAAACTGGTCGTGCGGAATGCCCTGGTTTTTCATCCAGGACCGATGCACCAGCCCGTCGCGGTCGTGGCGGCCAAACCACGCCGTCGAGCGCAAAGGCGGCTTGCTCTTTGAAGCTCTCTTGGACATAACCCTATGGCACCGCGTTTCGCCTGGCGAACCCGGCCACGTTCCGCTGCTGCGGGTCAGGCGGCGAGCCGCTCACCGTTCCTCTTGTCGAATACGTGCACCATGGCCGGATCGACGCTCAGGCCAATCTTGTCGCCGGCGCTCACTACCGGCCGTCCATGCGTTCGCAGCACGATTTGGGCTGCTCCTGCCTGGACCAGAAGCTCGGTCTCGGCTCCGGTGGGTTCGACGACGATGACCTCGCCTGCGACCGACCCCGCCGCACCCGGGCCGGAGAGCGTCAGATGCTCGGGGCG
>Ga0074045_10000739_pt1 | contig 31864 bp, 27 predicted proteins | sample BogForMeECP23OM2_FD_94442 | JGI IMG/M metagenome (GOLD analysis project Ga0074045, IMG submission 94442) | Bog forest soil microbial communities from Calvert Island, British Columbia, Canada - Bog Forest MetaG ECP23OM2 | ecosystem: Environmental > Terrestrial > Soil > Wetlands ...
AAGCCAGCCAGTCATGCAGCAAACACGCAGCAACCGAACGCTGCTGTTGAAGTTCTGCCGTCCATGTTCACGGAAGTCAAGCCTGAGCAACAGGGTGGATGGCGGAGGGAGAGGGATTCGAACCCCCGATACCCTTTCGGGTATAGCGGTTTTCAAGACCGCCTGTTTCAACCGCTCACACATCCCTCCGCGTGAGCCAAATAGCTTGCCTACATCAGCCTACTGCACCTTGGCCGTGCCCGGCATCCAGCTTCAGTTGCACACCGGTCGCACCCCCCGTCTTATTCGAGGCACTCCTGCTGTCGTTTCAGGCGCCGCGGCCCCCAAATGGCAAAGCTGGGGTGAAAGGGCTCGGAGAATTAGTGCAACTCGGGGACGGGCGGGTGCACTGCATCTGCGGTTCACTCATGGTGCGCAGCAATTCCTACCACTGCATGATGTGCGGGAGCACAGCAACAGCTTAACAGCAGCAGCAGCGCATCAACAACCGTGAACATTCTCCTCTCACTCAGCCCATGCCATATGTCTCCCTTTTTTTTCATCAACTCCATTTCTCAAGGCAGCAACAACTCCTCCACACTCTAGACCCCAGGCCCGAGGATGGATAGGCAGCTAACCCCTGAACCGGTCGCCACAGTTGCCAGGAGCGGCTTCAGAAACGATCGGAACCCTTGCATAGTTGTAGAAGGCTCAATTTAGGGTAGTTTTCCAGTTTTCCGAGTAAATCGTATGCTGGCCGTCCCGATGCGGTCAAGAACCATGCACTGTAAGGTCTCTTTGGCCGCTGCGGACGCACCACAAATCCGTGGGAGCAAGAAGCGAAGCCCTCGGTTGATCAGTCGTTTACTCCCGGATTATGCCTGGATCACGGACCACAGCGACGGCCCGCGTGAAGACCTGCCAATCACTCGGGTTCGGCAAACCGCGTTGGGCGGCAGCACCAGTCTCACCTCGCCTGCTGCCTTCAGGCGCGCGCAGAGTCAGCCACCTAGGCTCCGCATTCACAGCTCGAATGCAAAGATTCTCCTGATGCATCCTCGATTGCTTTCCTCGGCCGCAGGGGGCATGAGATCTGGTTGTGGTAACGTGCTCACAAGAAGGTGAGCGATGCGAGCGCTAGCGCGAGAACGATAGCGAACTGAACGGGCATCTCTAGTGATGCCGTTCACTTTCGCCGTGAGGTTCGACCTCGTGTGACGGATGAGACTCGACCGCCGGATGTGGCACGTTGACATTGTCTGGGTGCGTTACGTTCGCATTCTTGGGATGTGGCACGTTAGCGTTTCCGTTATTGGGGTGCAGAATACTATCGTTCCCCGCCGGACGCGGTACGTTGGAGTTGTTTGGGTGCGCCACATTCGCATTGTTGGGCAGCGGCACATTGGCATTTGCATTGCTGGGATGCGGAACACTCGTCGCGGCATTGTTCGGCGTCGGAGCGTGACCAGCCGTCATCACGCCTGTGCCGTGGAAAACTCCAGGCTTCGGAGTTGCCGCAATTGCCGGCTGGCCGTAGTTCACCGATGCCAGTTGCGCGCGATTGGTGCTAGCCGCCTGCTCGTGTTGCGTCTGCATGGGCGTGGGAGCGACGTGTTGCTCACGGGCCACAGCTTGTTGGGCGGCCGTCGGCTGCGCCGTGACTCCGCCAGTTCCGCCGTTGTAGCTCACGCGGTTCACGGTGGCGTTGTTCACAACAGTTGTGTTGTAGGTGTTGTGAATGTTGGTCAGGTTAACGTTGTTGACGGTGCGATTGTAATAGAAGGCCCCGCCGCGCCAGTATCCCCCCTAGTAGCCGTTGCCGATGTAGCCATAGCCGTAGTTAATGCCGCCGTAAAAACCGACATGTGGACCCCAGTAGCCCGGATGCCAGATATAGACGCCACCACCCCATCCCCAATAGCCAGGGGTCCACAAGTAACCAACCGTGGGAGCGAGTACCCAGGTTCCAGGTACCCAGAAATAACCATAGGGGCCATAGCCCCAATAGCCCGGCGTCCAGATGTAGCCAGCCGCAGGGCATAGTGGCTGTTGATACACGGGGAGCAAGGGCGGGGCAATTGCTACCGAGATGAACACTCCGGCAAAGGACGATGCTGGTACGGCCAGGAGCAGAAGAACAGATAGGAACAATCCGTTGCAGCGCAGGGTACGCATATTTTCCTTTCGTGTCCGATCATCATCGCCGGGCCAGTCGCTACGGAACCTCCCGTCACTTGCCTAGCACTGAGTTCCAAAGGAGTCACTAGTTGAAACCGAACCAGCGGAAATAGTTGCTCCGATAAACCATTCAGGGGCATTTCTTTCGAAAGACCCCAGCATTTCCTGATGGCCCCCCTACTAGAGGAAGAATACTCTCGGGCCGGCTCCACGGACCGACAAGGCTACCCCGACCTTAAGAAAGAATCGGAAGCGGTACTTGCGGCAAAAAACGCGTCCGCGCTTTTCAACTACCAATGACAGAAAAATAGCACAGGAAGAATCCGATGTCAGAAGAAAATTGTAAGCTGAAACACAGTAATGAACCTAAGCCCGGGTCAGGACAGAGATTCGGAAACCAGCGGAACCAGCTAGGCGGGCCAGGTCGGACCGGCCAGCAGAATCAGCAAGGCCACAGTCGCCAGCTCAAGAACCCGCAGTCGGAGCATCGGAAGGACGATCAAGGCAAAAAAAGGAGGCTTAGGCTGTAGCCGGTTCAGGTCAGCGAAGTGGAGGAGTCAGGGCGGCTTGGATTCAGAAAGAGCCGTCCTGACGACCGCAGTGAGGAAGAGCGCCAGCAAGTCGTCGGGAACGCGCCGCGGCACCTCGTGAAGAATGGATATCGGGTGACCTACCTGAGCCTCGCGGCGCTCGACGATCCCAGTAAAGTCGACACAACAAACTGGGACACGTTATGAGCCTGTTCGGTTGCCCCGGTATCCAGCGTCAAGAACTTCCGCTGTATGTTCTCGAGCGACGCGATGTGAAGACTCGGGAGACTCAGGAACGGGCTCTGACGCGGGAACTTGCTCCAATTTGCGATCGTACATAACTCCAACACCGTCTATCGAACCGGTAAGCCGGTGAAAATAGATTTCCACACCGTTAACCTGCACGATGGTAAACAAATCGCGGACGCGCACCTTGATATGTGCGTTCGCCACACTTGCGTGGTACTCGCATTCCCTCATAAACCCCGGAATTCCCACCAGATTAAACAAAATGCCAAGCGCGACACGAATTCTCAGACGGCACCAGGTTAGGATGGGACTCCGCTTCCTCATTCCCGATGTGGGATGCTGAAACTTCTCTGCGGGATGTATCCGTTTATTCAAATTGCACCATTGCCTCCTGTTCCTCGTGCATGCCCCAAAAGCAATGAATTGGTTACGTCCATTTTTGCCAATCCACTAAAGTGGCGGTGTGCAACACTGCTCATTTTTTCAAAGAAAGCAGGGCTACCCTACAAGGCTGAAACGCAATCAAACAAATTGCCGGAACTGTTAGGTGCCGTCATGATCGAGGTCATCATCGCTGACGATCAGGAGCTTTCTTGTATAGGGATGGCGGAGGTGCTGGCGGTCGTGGACGACGTCCGCATCGTAGGTCAGGCACGGTCCCCCGAGCAGTTGCTGAGCACATTGAAAAATGTCAGCCCTCACGTGTTGATTCTGTCGACGAATTTTCTGCCAGCATTTTCGAAGATTCAGCGAATCTTGAAGAGGCGTCAGACAGCACTGCTGGTGCTCGCCGAGGACAACGACCGGGCCGCCTATATGCGTTGGTTGGAAGCACAAGGAATCCTCGATCGTTCGATGGATGGGTCCGTCATCGTGGATGCGATGCGCCGAGTGGCACGAGGCGAGTTGTTTGTTAGGAAAAGCAGCTCCGACATGAGAAAAGACCCGTCCAAAGTCGCATGACAGCGAGCGAAACTCCTTGTCATTCACCAAAACCTCGTACGTTAAAAGAATCAATGGCCTAGCGGCTTGACCATTCTCAGCGACATATGTCCGGATTGTCGACTCGCAATCTGCGGAGGATCGCGCAGAGCACGGACTGCTCGCGTGCAAGTACGCCCGGTCAACCGTAATCCGGCTGTTTAACGACCTCAATCTGGAGAACCGCCCAGGTGAGCTAGTCCTCTACGGTGCATGACAACCCGTGAATCAGCGGACAGACACTGCTAGTACTGGTGAAGGGGCATTACTTGTTCGAGCCGAGATTCTCTAGCTCGCCAAACCGAGAAGCGGCCCGTCCCCAGCCATGCTGCGATGACGACAAGAATCTACTGGCGGTGCTGAAGCAAACTGGTCAGCGCACAACCGACTACGACGGCTTCAGGCTTATAATTTGGATGCATCCGAAGGCGCAGCCAACGCGCTCCGACCGGTCGCTGATGATTCTGACATCCTGCCGTGAAGAGCAACGCAGCGCTCGACCTCCGCCCAGTCGATTCGTCTCGCATATTCCTTTTTCTGGGGTCGGCTGAGGCATTATTCGACTGCGGCGACGAGCAATCGACACACGCGTTTCTTCACGACATAGGGGCGGGTCTCTAGCTGAATCCGCACCGTGAATCGGCGCTATTTGAGGATTCAACCATGCTGAAATATTTCAAGTGGAACGAAGTCGGACTGGAGCCTTTGAAGCCAGGTCTGGATCGCCAACTTGTGGTTGGCGAGAACATGATGTTGGCCCGCGTGCTGCTGAAGAAGGGCTGTATTGTCCCCCAGCACAGCCACCACAACGAGCAACTGACCTATATATTGGAAGGTTCGTTGAAGTTCACTATCGATGGGAAAGAAATCGTGGTTAGCTCCGGCGAGGTTCTGTGCATTCCGCCTCACATGCCGCATGCCGCCGAAGCGCTGGAAGATACGGTGGATCTAGATGTTTTCAGTCCTCCCCGTTCCGACTGGTTGAACAAGACGGACGACTATCTGCGCAGGGAAGCAGATCCTTCCAAATAGAGGGTCAACAAGACTTCCTCAAGTTGGCCAGGCTCGATGCTTTTGACCAAGCTGCTGAGGTAACGCTCGGTCGTCGTCGGCCTTGTTTTCATTAGTCTGGCGCTGCATTGGAGTCCATGCTCTTTGTTTCTAACCCACCAGCCATCGGGCCTCCACCCACTCCCCCGGCAGTTAGGGAAGGCAGCGATCAAAGGACCGTTACTCCTCGGGGGGCGCTCTGAGTTTTGCCCGAAGGGCACAAAAGGCGTTTTCATCGCGGTGGAAAGTGACGCGCTCGATCAGGCCGGAGATTGTCTCGGTGATCGCCTTCGGTTCAGGAGTTGCGGCAGTCATTCAGTCGGGGATTCATTTTCCCACGGACGGCTTGTCTTGCGTGAGGAGAAGGCCTGCGTCTTACTACTTCAATTCATCACGGTAAATAGCTTCTGTTCAGGGCCTCGTTTAGAATCTGCCTGGCTGGACCGCTCGCCGGCTTCCGCAGTTGGCCGCAACCAGGAGTAGGGCAAACTTGTCTGCGAGACGCAAAATCTTCGGCCGGCTTTCGATCCTTGCCGGGAATGCGGTACAGATAGCTGGCATTGTAGCAGCGTGTCTAGCCCTCGCTGCGGCGCGATCAGCGCACGCGACCGCAACTGCGGCCCTTCTCATGGTATCGGGATGGGTCCTCCTCTATTTCTGTTGCCATGCGCTTGCCCACTTCGTTGTTGGACAAATTGTTGGCATACGCTTCGTTTTCTACACGGTTGGAGGAACTGGGAATCCAGAAGGCTGGCCCCACGGCCTCCGGTGGTTGTTCGAACATCTTCCTTTTCTTGGGGTGCAGACGGAGAAGGCCTCGATGCAACGTGCCAGCCCGGTTGCCAAATCGGCTATGTGGTCAGCGGGAGTGACGTCTTCCGCCGTTGTCCCAACCTTGAGCGCGGTCTGGGCATGGCACTCGGGCGTCCCGTGGAGCAACCTGTTTGTTCTGTTTGCACTGTTCTGGGCGGCCGGAACGTTGGCCAGCAACTGGACTAGTAGCGCGGGAGACTATTCCAAGGCCCGGCGCGCCCTAGGCGATCCATGAGGTCTACCGGGGAGAGCACTGCATCCGCATTTCACTGCTTTGGTCTACAGTTGAAGTTCTTTCTTAGCATGTGCCTTTTGTCATGGACCTTGCTGTCACGCTCAGCACAAGGCAGATATGGTTTATGCCGCCGACTTTCCTAATCAGCGCGTGACTCAATATTGGACGGGAAGACCCGCCCTCGGCCACCAAGTGGGCTACCGACAGAACCTCGGCGAAGCAATTCGCCAGTTGCGACCGATGCTAAGCGTTTGCTCCCGTCGCGAATTGCTGCTCCAATGCGCCACGTGGTAGAAGGCATCGCAATCGGTTCCTCCTTCTGAGTTCGGATCCCGGAAGAGCTTGCGGAACAGACTACTCGCGTTTATCGTAACTTCCCCTGGCGGTCCAATGCTGAAGTGAGGTTGTGTGATATGCATCAGGTGCTCAGTGACGAATTCCTTGAGCAAATCTTCCGCCAAGCACGCGCCCATAACGGATGGTTGGATAAACCGGTGAGCGACGACATGCTCCGACAGATCTGCGACCTGATGAAGTTGGGACCGACGAGTGCGAACACAAGTCCCGCTCGCTTCCTTCTCCTGCGCACTCTGGAGGCCAAACAGAGGCTGCTGCCCGCTTTGGCACCCTTAAATGTGGAGAAGGCCATGGCCGCACCGGTGACGGTGATCGTCGGCTACGACCTGCGCTTCTATGACAAACTGCCAAAACTGTTTCCACACAACCCCAAGATGCGCGACTTGTTCACGAACAGCCCGGAGCTGGCGGAAGTTACAGCCAAGCGCAACTCGAGCCTGCACGGCGCCTATCTGATCATCGCCGCGCGCGCTCTGGGCCTGGATTGCGGGCCCATGTCGGGTTTCGACAACGGCAAGGTGGATCATGAGTTCTTCGGAGCCGGCCGCGAAGAACACGGCTGTGATCAGGAGTTTTTTCCCACCACACACGTGCGCTCTAATTTTCTCTGTAATCTCGGGTACGGCGATTCAGCCAAGCTCTATCCCCGCAATCCGCGGTTGGACTTTGAAGAAACTTGCGTCCTTCTGTGACACTTATTTTTGCGAACGCGCGTTTGTAAGGAGAGTTATATATGAATCTTGACGGAGTCATCGAGAGTTCTTATGCGAAAAACCTGAAGCCGAATTTCTCCACTACTTGGCACCCCGCTTCTTTTTGCCAGCAGTCCGGTGGACGTGCTTGTACTCGTTCATCAGTTCGTCTTCCCTAGGGCTCCAAGACGCGATCATTTCGTCCAGACTCTTCGCGGTAGCGCCATCGGGTCGAACTTCGTCTTCCGGCTACGTTCTTGTGCAGGAATCTAGAAGCCATGTTTGCCGTGCGCGGAAATTGCCAGGGCTTGTCAGATGCGAGATAGCGCGAGATTCTTGAGGAATTCACGGATGATAATCTTGACGCACCGTACCAATCTGGCATCTTCGCCAGGTCACCAGCCATTTCCCGCCGGTCGGCAATACCGACTGAGACTGCCGCGCGTGCTCGCCTTCGTGGACGAATCGATCCCCTTCAACTGCCTCAACGGAAAGGGCAAGCCCGGCTGTTTGCGATTGAGAGGGGGCCTTCGGTAAACAACGATTCAAAGTGCACGGCCCTTTGGCAAACGACCGACGCAGCCAGAGTAGCGGAGAGGCCATGGAGGGCGGACAGTCTTCCCGGCCTTGGCTTCAACCAGCCCAGAGGCTTGCGTTAGGACCTTGGTACGAGGCAGTCCACCTCGAAGCCCTGCTGATCAAGGAAGCAGTAGAGTCCTTTTCGCATTCCAAGATTGGCCAGAGGAGCTCTGGCGCTCGACCAACACCTTGCACTTTACCCAGCTTGGCAGGAACCATGTTGAGCCCCCGTTTTTCTCCGGGGCCAAGGTGCCATCGGTGAACGCGGTCTCCCACTGCAATCGCCGGCGATTGTCCAGTTCAGCGACGAACGCACACAAAGTCAGGAGCCACGTACCGTCTTCGTCAGTGGGATACGGCAAGTCGCGAGAAAGGGGACGTGTTAATGCTAGTGTGATACGAGACCATAATGCGCTATCGAGCCGAGGGACCGGCGGTTATGCGATCTGCCAGGATCATTCTATGCCTCTTCAGCGTTCTTGGCCTCTGCGCCCTGGCGCAACCAGGTTCTTCACAAACGCCTGCGCAGACCAAACGCATCGTGATTGCCGCGGACAAGGTGCTCGATGGCAAGGGCCGCGTTCTGAGCGACACTCGCATCGTGATCGATCGCTCACAGATTGTCGCGATCGACCCAAAGGCTGAGCCGGTGGACTACGACCTGCGTGGCCTGACCGTGTTGCCGGGCTGGATCGACGCGCACGTCCACATTACCTGGAGCTTCGGCGCGAACGGGAAGAATGCAGGCGGAGGGACGCCACAGGAGACCGCGTATGCCGCTGCCTCAAATGCATGGGTAACTCTGATGGCGGGCTTCACGACGGTACAAAGCGTAGGCGACCCTACGGACGTTCGTTCCCTTGCGCGATGCTATCGCCAAAGGCATGCTCCCCGGCCCGCGCATCCTGACGGCCATCGATCCGCTCATGGGGCGGGGCCAGCAGACTGGAACGCCGGATGAAGTCCGTGCGTACGTGCGGAAACAGAAGGACTCCGGCGCGGATCTGATCAAAATCTTCGCATCGGGGGGCATGCGCCATGGCGGGATGACCCTTTCCCAAGAGCAATTGAACGCGGCCTGCGATGAAGCGAAGAAGCAGGGTCTGCGCACGCTGGTGCACGCTTACCGAGATGCTGTGCGGTCCGCAACTCTCGCCGGGTGCACGGAAGTCGAACACGGTCTGGGGGCGACAGATGACGATCTGAAACTGATGGCCGAGAAAGGGACTTATTTTGATCCGCAAGCCGGGCTGTTGCTTGAAACGTATCTCCTGAACAAAGACAGGTATGCCGGCACACCCTACTACCCGGCGACTGGGCAGGGTTTTTCGGTGTTTGAGGAGATCCTGCCGATGAATCACGAGCTGATGCAACGGGCGTTGAAAATCCCGGGGCTGAAAATTGTTTTTGGCACGGACGCTGTGGCAGGCGCGCACGGACGCAACGCTGAGGAGTTCATTGACCGCGTGCGCGACTGCGGAGTGGACCCGATGGCGGCGATGGTCTCCGCCAACTCACTGGGGGCGGAAGCGCTTGGCATGGCCGATCAGATCGGCTCGATCGCGCCCGGCCTGCAGGCGGACATCATTGCGGTTGATGGAGATCCGTTGAAAGACATCACGGCCGTACGGCGCGTCGTATTTGTGATGAAGGGCGGCATTGTTTACAAGAACGCCTCGCGCGGCGCAATTCCTGTTTATGCAGACGTCCAGCCTTGATGCGACCTTTACGCACGCTATCCTGCCCCCCAACCCGGCCAGGCCGTGAGAACGCTTCGCACTGCCCCGGCTCGCGTTGCCGCGAGGACGCATTGTTGCCGTGTGAACGTTTCCTTTACGAAATACTAACTCGGCGATCGTAACCGGACGGCAGATTTCGCGATAGCAGCGGGAAACTGGCTCGTGGCGGTAGCGAGTTCTAATTCCAGCAACGCATGTAATAAACACTCAGCCGGCGGATACACAGTACACGATCAAAAACTTCGTCGGAGCAGTACTTCATTGCAATGACAATATCTGCCAGCGTGCCGTACGTCATCAGATGGGCAAGAAATAAGTTTGCGCGAAAGGGGCTTCCTAGCGCCTGTTTTGCTTCGGGGCATGCGTCGTGCAGGAAATGAAAAGGGTCGGGGCTAGAAAGACAAGGGCATCAATTCTGTTCCCAGATGAGCAGACCGATCCTTGCCTAGCCGCTGGTGAGCTTCGACTACGCAGGTTGCTGGGCTGATGGTGGAATCTGTATCGGCTGCACTCAGTCGGGCGAAGCAGAATAGCGCCAAGTCTCGAGCACGCGTTCGAGGTCTTCGCGAATCGCGTCACGGGCGTCAGTGCGACTGTAGCCGCTCATAAGAAGCTCATCGTATCGTGTGTGACGATGGCGAATGGACGCAACCACAGCGGCGGTAAGTGCTCCCTCCTCGAGCGATTGGCCGGCGGCAGTGCGCCCCACCCGGCCACTGCCCCGGCGTGCAGTGTGTTCTGCAATCACTCGCGCTTCTTGGGGCGGACACCCGGGAAACAGTTTCAAGATCACACCGGTCATGTGCACAGTGAGGTCGCGATCATATTCTGCACGGCGCACCGCGTCCCGTTCGCACCGCAGCGCGCGCTGCTCACTATCTGCAAGGCATTCTTCTTCAGCCTGCTCGAGCGCGGCTTCCGAAATCAGAATGCCTTGGCGTTCGTACCGGCCACGTGACTTGCTAAAACGAACGACCACTGCGCAAAGAGGGCTGCACTTCTTGGCTCGTCGGGTCAGGGCGGCATCCCCCCTGGGTAGGTAGGTGAGATGATCAAGATCTGCGCAGCTCAAGCAAAGCGGCCGGCCGGCGTCCATGAATAGAAAGTTACCCTTCCACAGTTCCTGGTTGCACTCCGTGCACCTGGACTCGCGGAGGATGGAGAAAACAACCAACTCCTTGAATGTCGCAGACGATGCGAACTTGTCTTCCTTTACCTTCATGCTGACCGCTCACCTATTCGAACTTCTGCCGCCCGGCTCTCCATAGTCTACCGCTATGGAATGGCGCAGAGGGATTTCAAGTGTCGCTGCGGAGAAGCCCACCTCTGCGCGGAGGCTCAGGCACTATTGTCGATTCGACAAACGATCTTGGAGCCCGCAAGCCGTTCGTCGAGTGGCGCTGCCGCCGCCAGCCATGGGGTTCCAGACATTCGCGGCAACATAACCCGGTGAACAAGCGCCTGTGCCAGTGATGCGGGGCAGGAGGTGATCGCCTGGTCGTAGAGCTCGGCTCCGGGTACAGGTTGCAACGTGGCCGCGTCTTTTCAGTCGCGGGTCTCGAGCGTAGGTAGCAGGTACATGCTATGGAGTTTTCTCGAGTATCCCTGTTTGCAGATCGGCGGAGACGCCAAGGTCAGGGCGCGGTGGAGCAATTCTCACTATGGCTTGAGCATGTGCCGCGCCAAGCGCTAGCGCTAGCAGCAGTCCGGATGCACCCAGGAGTAGAGCCTTCTTCGTCCTTTTATCCCCCCGATTCAACTTTTGTCAGAACGCAAAACCCAGTAACAGGTCGCCGTTACAACTCGAACAAGGGCCCGTGTCCCTGCTCCGGTGAGTAGTACTCTGAAACATCTTGATGGCTCTTTTCCTTGTAGTGTTGGAGCGGAATCTGCCGAAGTCGGCGATTCAGAAACACGAAACCCCTGACCGGCAGCGGCCGGGGCTCAACGGGTCTGAATCTTAATCTTATATAATCCCGAACACGTTGGGGGCCACGGAAAATGCCGATTCGCGCTGATCGTGGTGCAACCGACTCAGTTGCGTCTGGCGCGGGGACTTTCTTGCGCTCTACCCTTTTCGTGCCCAACCGGAGTGTCACAATGGAAAACATTATCCCTCGCTGGGAATGGAGAACCTTCGGCGAAAGCTTTGGCGAGGCTGACGACCGATTCGCCGCGCTCGAGCCTGCTAGCGTCCAGGAAAGCGATGAGTTCTACATGCTCTCTCCCGTCACCGATGAGAACGTCAAGGTTCGCGATCTCCTCATGGACATCAAGAGGCTTGAGCGGGTCAACCCGGATGGTCTGGAACAGTGGAAGCCGGTCATGAAACGCGCTTTTCCCCTTCCCGCCGCCGAAGTGATGAACGTTTTTTCCGCGCTCGGCGTCGCCCCGCCGCCGTTGACACGCACAGACTATACGCTCGAGCAGGTCGTCGGGGAGCTGGTAGAGCCAGGCGGGCGCTTGCGTGTGGTGGCGGTACACAAGAAGCGGGCCCGTTACAAGGTCGACGGCTGCATGGCGGAGATGACTGAGGTGGTGGCGGATGGCAAGAGGACACGCACAGTCGCGATCGAATCTGAAGATCCCGCTCGCGTCATCGCCGGCGTGTGCAAACTTGGGCTGGATGGTTTTGAAAACGTTAACTACCCGCGAGGCCTGAAGCAGCTCGTAGGGATGAAGAGCTGAGGACTACCCATGCCACGCTACGCGGTCATCGACGTCGGTACAAACTCGGTGAAGTTCCATGTCGGCGAGAGGTGCCAGGACGGCACGTGGCGGACGGTCGCGGATCGCGCCGAGATCACGCGGCTCGGCGAGGGGTTGGAGGAGACCGGCGAGATCAGCAGGGATGCCATGGAGCGGACCGTCTCGGCAATTGCCGCGATGGCAGCTGAAGCCCGAGACAATGGAGTAACCGCGATTGCGGCGGTTGGCACAATGGGAATGCGGACTGCGCAAAATAGCGAACAGTTTATCGACGCGGTCCAGCAGCGCTGCGGCGTCCGGATCGAAGTCATCCCGGGTGAGGAAGAAGGCCGGCTGGCTTATCTCGCGGTCAAATCTGGTCTTGGTCTGGCGGAAGGTTCGCTAGCGATATTCGATACAGGCGGGGGCAGCACGCAATTCACTTTCGGTCACACTTCGGCAGTCGAAGAGCGTTTCAGCCTGAATGTCGGCTCCGTTCGATATACCGAGAGGTACGGCCTTAGCGGGATGGTTACTCCTGTGCAGCTCCGCGTCACCCTTGATGCGATCGCGGCCGATCTCGCCCGACTAGGCAGGGAGCGGTCACCTGATGTGTTGGTCGGGATGGGAGGCGCAATTACGAACATCACCGCGGTAAAGCACGGGCTTGCGAAGTACGATCCCAACATTGTGCAGGGCTCAGTGATCGAGCGCGCCGAAGTAGAGCGGCAGATCGAGCTCTATCGCTCTCGGTCGCTGGACGATCGCCGCACAATTGTCGGACTACAGCCGAAGAGGGCTGACGTGATCCTGGCGGGCGCGTGCATCGTCAAGACTGTGATGGACAAGCTCAGCAAGGACAAGCTCTCCGTCAGCGACCGAGGGCTCCGCCACGGCCTGCTGATCGACCGATTCGCAAGCTAATCTATTTCTCGATGGCTGGTTAGGGCGTGTCTCCTTTACCGGAGTCGGCACGGGAAGATATTAGGAACGGAGACGTCAGTTTCCATGGCACCTGACGGCCAATTGACTGAGGCGCCGCAAAAACGACCCGATAGTGTCCGAACAAACCCCCACAATAATGCCCTCGACTGGCGGGAGACGCACTTGCTGCGGGATACCGCGGGGCAAGCCGGCCCCGCATCCACTCCCAGAAGGCTGGGTGTGGACCGTTGAGATTGATGAGTCAGATTTCCAGAGCCGATTTTCGGGGATGGTCGTTCCCACGGTTCAATGGTTCCCTGGACCGCCCGACTTCAAGTGGTATGCGGGTGCGTGAGGTAGTGCTGCCTCAACAGATCCTTCCCGTAGTCATTTCCGTTGGGCGTTCGCACAACACAGTGAATGTGCTGCTGGGTAGGCTTCTTGGGATCGGTCGCAAACTTCGCGAGATTCGCCGGCCGCTGGTGGTCAAACTCGATCAGAATGACGGGGCTCTGCACGCGGTAATAGAAGGCGCTGTCGTCCTGCGTGCCGCCGACCCAGGTGAACCATGTGTTGTCAATGTGCCGGTCAACTTCGTCCATCTTCACGCGGGTGTGTCCGTCATCCATGTTACTGACGTACAGGTGGACCAGATCGCGCAGGCGCCCACGCGCCGGATTCGTCAGATCATTCGCGCGTAAGCCGGCGTAGTCGAGAATGACGTTGTCCTTGAAGGCCTCTGTCAAGTTGTTGTTGCCTGTCTTGGAGAAGCTGAGTATTGCCTTCCCACGCTGAGCGTCCGAGAGCGCCCGCAACATTTCCAAACCGTCGTTTTGCTCCTGTTGAAGGATCACCAGCCCCTTGTATTTGCCCGAGGTCGCGCGGACGGGCTCCGAACCCAAAAAGAGCGGCGTCATGACCACTTGATCGCCCAAGACGAAGTAGTTGACAATGGCGTGATGGCCATCGAGTTGCCAGCCCCAGGGTTCGGTCGGGGATGGCTTGCCCATGATGGTGATGAAGTACAGCCATTCGCCGAGGAACACGTGGTCGTCGGCCAGCTCCGCGAGTGTCTCGTTTAAGCGCATGACGTTACGCGTCAACTCAAAACCCCTCGCGCTTAGCGAGGCGCGCATCAGGCCGAAGGCAGCTTCCCGCTGTACATCGGTCATCTCCTGGAGGCTGATCCCCTGGCGCGCGTAAAAGTGCTGATTCATCCACTTTCGCCATTGGATGTCCTGGATCGGAAACATGGTTCTGGCCAGCTGCACGTTCGTCAGGGAAGCGATGAACTTCTCCGCCGCGTTTCGGACGGGTTCGGTTGATACGCCGCTCGGGCTGATTTCAAACAAGCCACGAACGACCTCCCCATTCGTGGTGATTCCCCTGAACGGCGCCGCCAGACCTTCCTGCTCGAACTCCTCGGACCATTGGCGAAAACGCTCCGCCCTATCGGTCGGAGTCTGTGTCTGGCCGAAGGCCCACGGTACGAGAACGCCCGCGGAGATCAGCGATGAAAGAAATTCGCGACGGGTGGAAAGCTGCGGCTCGGGGTGGGTATGGGTGTAATTGGGATGATGACGCTTGTATGCCACGTTCACCTCTGCTATGGCCAGGATGGCGGCAAGGTAGCATGTGCGGCATCGCTGATGCAATCTAGAGAACGCGCGCAACCCTCGGGGAAGTTGCGCCGACTTTGGGACCGGCAGAAATCCAAGTCGCCGATGATCTATTTATCGGACCGTGCCATGACCATGAGCGAGAGGGCGTCATGATCTTCAGTGAGACTCGGCGTACAGGGGATTGTATTTGTGGCACTAAGCCAGATTGCGGCGGGCGAGGAGTTGACGCACGATTGGGCGACCACGGATGACGACGACCACGGATGACGACGACCACACCATAACATGCCGACATGGAGCGGCAATCTGCCGTGGGGTGGTCGCCGGCAAAGCCTGGCAGAAGGAGGAACTGCAGCGAAGGTACTCTGGTATCTTCTCCTGGTACCTTGAGCAAAAGATTAAATCTCGCAAAGCTGGGCTCCACGGTGGGAGTGAACTGCTGACAATGACCACTTCTACGATCAATCAGTTGTACGCCCGAGTGATGCCGACCGGTTGGGCTTTCCGATTCCCACCCTATAATAAGGGCCAGCGAAACAAGGAATATGCTGCTGCAATCCCTCGAAGGCGTATATGGTGGCAGCTGTCGGGAGCTACTAGCTCAGAGCGTGAATTCCGGTCATCTTCTCGAAATGGCCTCCAAACCGCGGATCAGTTACGATGATTCTGGAGCCTTCCGGTTTCAAATGTCCCTCCACCCTTTCAAAGCAGCTGCGATGCGGTGAGAAAATTTTCCGGAGGCTGCGATTGAGCAATCTTACCTTCTGTGGACTGGATTGCAGATGCCTACATCTATGTTCATCCGTGAATGGAGCAACTCGGGCTCAACTTCCGACTCGCCGATCATCCAAGAGTTCGGTTAATCCTTTACCCTGGCAGATTATCGTGGATTTTCCTTGCTTCGCTGTGTGTCTGCTATTCAAGCACACTCAGCATGCGGCGGCATCGAACTCCTACTGATCGGTCAAACTGCGAGATCTCTGGCACAGCCACCTCGCGCACCCAGCATGCACGCGGTAGCGTTTTGCCCAGGCGATTGACAACAGGGCACCGGCGAGCACATCACAGCTCTTAGCTCGCCGGCAGTCCTTTCGCCTTCTCCCGGATCTCCCGCTGCTGCATCGCCAGCTTGTAAGCGACGTAGTACTTGTAGATATTGGCAACGTAGGTGACAGTCTCCTGCCCAATATCTTTTGCCGCGACCAGTTCCACATTGCCGAACCAGACATTCGGGTCAAGGCCCATGTCGCTGGCCTCTTTGCGCAGCCTCGCGATGCGATTCGGTCCGGCATTGTAACTGGCGAAGACGAATAACGTTTTGTTTACAGGATCGATCTGCGGGTCATTGAAATAGGTGTCATCAATGCTGCGCAGCATTTTGACACCGGCATGAATATTGCTGTCAGCTGTCTCCACGTTCGAGATGTTGATGGGAGACGCGGCCGCATTCTTGGGGATTACCTGCATGATGCCTACCGCACCGCTTGGGTTCTTCTTGCTTTGGTCCAGCAGAGATTCCTGATAGCCCTGCGCCGCAATCATCAGATAATCGAAGTCGTACTCCCCAGCGTACTTCTGGAAAAGCTCAAGATTCGTCTGGAACTTCTTCATCTCCTCGGCAGAGGTTGAATTCTTGACCCACTTTGTGTTTTGCAGGTAGCGCCGCAGCAGGGTGCTGCCAAAGGATGTTCCCACGGCGTGCGACTGGACAAATTCGTCGACCAATTGCTTGAACTGCGGGTTGTTCTTGCGCATGACCCACGCCAGTTGCCCGCCGCTTGCGACTACCAGGTCAGGATGCGGTTGAATGTGATCGAGCACTTGCGACCAAAGGGCAGCTCGTTGTTTAGTCGTGACCGTCGCTGGGATCAATCCGGCATTCACCATCTGTACCAGATCATCGTCCATCAAATTCTTATCTGCCGCTTTAATCACGATCGGCGTATTGCCGGCCTTTTGCAGTGTCTCGTTCGCCTTCTGCAGGTTCTCGTAATAACTGGTAAGCGGATTGACGTACACCTCTTTTCCGCCAAGATCCGCGAGGCTGGAGACAGCGCCGAAACCTGGTCCCGTTACGATGATTTGGGTTACGTCTGTCTGTATCGGCGTCGAGAAGGCAACTCGCTTTTCACGGTCGGGCGTGACCACGATGCCGTACGCGATTATGTCTCCCACCCCTTCTGTCAGAGCCGCTTCGATCTGGTCGACTCGCATAGGAAGGAATGTGACCTTCACCTGCAGCTTGCCGGTCTTCAGTTTCTGGTTGACGAACTTCTGGAACTCTTCCAGTGCCTCGTACATCACACCTCTGGGCTGCCCTTTGTCGTAGAAAAAACTGATGGGGTTGAGTATGACGAGTGCCCGGATGTTGCGATTCTTCACCATGTCATCGATGTCGCCGGTGCGACGCGCGAAAACCGGGCCTAACCTGATGCCGCTCGACGGTGCAGGCGGTTCGTCTGGTGAAGATACTGGCAGACCAGGAGCCGCCTGCTGCTTTGCCTGCTCAGTACTGGCCGGGGGCTCAGATTTCTTGCCGCAGGAAATCAAGACAAGCAGGGCAAATAGAGTTAGCAAGAACACGACAACATGGCGGATCGGAGTCAAGGTTGTGGGCATCTTTCCCTCTCGCTGTGCCTGCTCAGCAATGAACTACGGGCGGCCTCCTAGGCCGCACATTATAGTTCCAAGGATCTGAGCCGACGCTGGCAAAAATTCTCTATTTCGCCGAAAATGTTCGACGAGGGGGCGACACCCCCGTTATCCAACGACGAGAGCGAGGGGTATTGGTGCCTGGGTTCCCTTTCGCCATAACTCCGTACGCTCGGATAACCAATGATTTAGCGGTCCGCCGCGTTGCACGTTGGGGCCCGAGTTGGAGAATCCCATGCGACCCATCACGCTCCTGCTGTTCGCACTCATCTTCACGGCGCGCCTCCATTCCGCCTTGGCTGCGCCGCAGACCGACGCTCAGGATAAACCCTTCGTCATCGAGTACTACTACAAGGCGAAATGGGGACACGCTGAGGAGTTCATCACGCTCTTCAAGAAGAACCATTACCCGTTGTTGCAGAAAGAAATTGAACTCGGCCGGCTACTCAAAGTAAGCGCTGTCTCGCCTCGCTATCACACCACCGAAGACGGCCGCTGGGACTACCGCGTCACCATCGTCTTCAAGAACGCCGCCACCGCCAGTGACGGCTTCGACGAGAAGCCCCTGCTCAAGCAACTTTTCCCCGATCAGGAGACCTATAAGCGCGAAGAGCAGCATCGCTTCGAGATCCTCGACGCCCATTGGGACCTGCCCATCAAGGACGTCGATCTCAACAGCCCCTAAATGTTTTTCAGCTTGAAACTGCCCCTACCCTTGCCGCCGACCATCTCAATAGACGGATCACACGAACCGTTCGATCTCATGGCTGATTTACAAAGGCCTAGACTCCTATCGCCTTAGAAGCAAAGAAGGATTTGATGAGCATACGAGCTGATTCCTCACTATTAGATTGCAGGCTGGCTTACGGCATATTCCGATTTACTCTGGGAGTTAACATACTGATCCACGGTGCGGGTCGGATCTTCGGCTCCGGAACTGGAGCATTTGCCGCAAAGACATCGAGCGAATTCGCCGGCACTTCTCTGCCACACGGTCTTGTCCAGGTCTTTCTCATGGTCTTGCCCTTCGCGGAAACCATTCTGGGCGCATTCATCACCTTGGGTCTGCTCACAAGATGGGCATTGACAGTGGGCGGCTTGTTGATGACAGCTCTCGTCTTCGGCACTGCTCTCCGCAGCGATTGGTCAACGGTAGGCATTCAGATGATCTACGCAATCACCTACTATCTGCTGCTGACGAATTTAATCAACGACTACTTCTCCCTTGACAATTTGCTTCGGAGATACCGCAACCCATCAACATGAGCATTGGATTTGGAATTGAAGTAGCAACAGGCCATAAGGGTTTTGAAGACCGCCCATTTCCACCGCTCACACATCCCTCGGCGTGAGACGAATGCTTTCGGTCATTGTATCCACCCGATTGCTGCGATGAATCAGCCGTTGGGGGTTTCGGCCTGTTCCGTGATCGCAACTTCTCGAGTAATGCTGAACCCCTTCAGCTTCTAGGCCGCTTCTTCAGCAAACGCAGCCAGGCGCTCCGCAGCGACCACTGCTCCAGGTTTTCCCCAGGCGAGGCGACCGCTGGCAACGCCGGACCAGGGGATGATGCGCCTTCGAGGGCTGCCATCTCGGCCTCTGCCTGCTTCAAGGCCTCCTGGGGATCGCGTCCCGTGACGGCCTTGTACCACGCTGGATGATGGGTCCAGGCCCAAGCCTCGCTTACAGTGCCGCGGGTCATGGCCTGAATCGTGCCGGGCTCGCCGAAGGTGCTGAGATAGACGTGGAAGAAAATCCCAAACAGCATGATCAGCGCAGAAAGGTCGTGGACCACGTACGAGATGGAAACCAGAATGCGCCCGAAAATTTCCGGGAACCACATGATGACGCCGGTGATCAGGTAGGCGATGCAGCCGCAAACAATCTCCCAGAACTGCATCTTCTGACCGGCGTTGAAGAAGCCGGTCTCAGGAGATTCCGCAGAGTCGCTACGCGTGACGTATTGCTTAATGTGCTTCATCCAGCGCGAGTCCGCCGGCGTCCAGCGCATCACCTGCAGCCAATTGACCACCTGCAGCGAAAAGAAAAACACAAAACCCAGACCGAACCACGGATGCAGCAAGCGAGTTGTGGCTCCTCCGCCAAACAGCGGTGTGAAGAAGCGGAAAATCCACGGCAGGTAAATGCCGAACCCGGACAGCAGGGCGAGAAAGAAAAGGATGCCGACCATCCAATGTAAGAAGCGCGTGTACACGGGGTGGCGCAACAGTTCACCCGCATAGACAACCGTACGCCCCAGACGGTCGATGGCGTTGGTGCGGTGTACAAAGCGATCGCCCGTCGTCGCCATCTAGTTCTCCTTCCCCGTGGGCTGCGGCGGCGGGTCGATTAGCTTCACCGGCGGTGTGGGCTGTGTGCGCCGCGGACCCTCGAAGACGTAGTGCATAACCACACCCACGAAGCCCAGCATTGCGCCCAATAGCCCGATCGGCTTAAAGATGCTCTTCCAAACGGTAAAGGCAAGAGGAATCCGGGGGCTCGCCGGTAAGTTGCCGTACTTCTCAGGTTTGTTGATGTCATGAAGGACATAAATGACGCTGGTGCCGCCGATGGTCTCCGGGTCGTACACGCCGGCATCCTTGAACCCGGAGACGTCGCGCAACTGCTTGGCGCGGGTCTCGGCCAGCAACTTCATGTCTTCCTTGGTGCCAAAGTGGAGACACCCGGTTGGACACGACTTGATGCATGCAGGCTCCAAGCCTGCTCCTACTCGGTCAGAGCAGAGCGTGCACTTGTAAACCTTCTTCGTGCTGGGGTTGAACTTCGGGATGTTGAACGGGCAGCCGGAGACACAGAACTGGCAACCGATGCAGTTCTCCTGCTGGAAATCGACGATGCCATTAGAGTACTGCACAATGGCGCCATCTGCTGGACATGCGCGCAGGCAGCCTGGGTCGGCGCAGTGCATGCACTGGTGCTTGCGCATCAGCCAGGCGAAACTGCCATCGTCATGCTGGTCCTCGTTGAACTTGATGAGGTTCCAGTAATTCCAGTCCGTGTCGGGCATCGTCTGATAAGTGTTGTCGAAGTGCGTGGTTTGGAATGGCATGTCGTTCCATTCGACGCAGGCGACCTCGCAAGCCTTGCACCCGATGCAGGTGGTGGTGTCAATGAGCTTGCACACCTTGTCCTGCCGTTGCATACCTTCGCCAGGCACTGGACCGGGGTGGGCCGAGATTTGCTGGATTCGTAACGTGTTGCGATCGCCCATCCCGTCCCTCCTTTACACTTTCTCCAGCTTCACCAGGAAGCCCTTGAACTCGGGGGTGAAGGCGTTGGGGTCAATAACGGTTGGTGTCAGCAAGTTGGCGGGCGTCTTGGCAGTCCTGCCATCGTCTTCGGAGATTCCCAGGAAGCCCCAATGGATCGGCACGCCGATCTGGTAGAGCTTCTTCCCGTCCACGCTCATGGGCTTGATGCGCTGGGTGACCATCGCCTTGGCGATGTAATCGCCACGGGCGCTGGTTACTTTCACCTTGTCTCCCCCACGAATCCCCATCTCATCGGCCAGTTCGGCGGGTATCTCAACGAACGGCACCGGCACCAACTCCACATTCATAGGGTTGTTCTTTGTCCAATAGTGATAGTGTTCGGTAAGGCGATAGGTGGTGCAGATGAGGGTATAGCCTTCCTTGACCGTTCCGTATTTGTCCATCGGGGTCTTAAACTTCTTGACCACGGGATTATTAGACTGGTTCGGGTGCAGAGGATTGTCGATGGGGCTCTCCATAGGCTCGTAGAACTCGGGGAAGGGACCGTCAGCCATCGCACCGAGCGGCACAAAGATGCGCCCGACTCCTTCCGGATTCATGATGAACGGCCCCATGTGCTCCTCCGGCTTGGAGTCGGGTTTGAAGTCGGGAACGTCGTTGCCCACCCACTTCTGGGCGGTTTCGTTCCACCATACTTGGCTGCGCTGCGGGTCCCACGGCTTCCCGGCGAGATCGCAGGAGGCCCGGTTATACAACACGCGCCGATTCGCCGGCCATGACCACGCCCAGTTTGGATAAACTCCGAGGCCAGAAGGGTCTTCGGTCCCGCGACGCTGCAGCATAGGTCCGGCCTCAGTCCATGAGCCGGAGTACAGCCAATTTCCGCAGGAGGTCGAACCGTCGTCGCGTAACATGGCAAACCCCGGCAGTTGCTGTCCAGCCTTCAGCGAGACCCCAGCCTTCTCGTCGCTAATATCGGCCAGCGCCTTGCCATTGATTTCCTTGGCCACTTCCGAGAGCGACGGGTGCATGGGAAGCGTGTAATTCCACGTTGCCTGCAGAATTGGATCGGGGAATTTGCCTCCCTCTTTCTGGTAGAGCTCGCGGATCTTCAGGAAGATCTGCGCCAAGATGTCCTGATCGAGGCGGCAGTCTCCGGGTGGCGGCACGGCGACGTGCTTCCATTGCAGCCACCGCGCCGAGTTGACGAAGGTGCCATCTTTTTCGGCGAATCCAGCCCCCGGCAGCCGATAGACCGTCGTGTTGATCTGCTTCATCTCTTCCGCAGTGGTGCCCGGCGCCATCCAGAAGCTGCTGGTCTCGTCGGGGTAGATTTCGCACACCACCACGAAGTCGGTCTTCTTCAAGCTGTCAATGTTCTTCTGCGAATCCGGGCCGATCATCACGCCGTTCATGCCGAAGGCAAAGAATCCCTTGACTTTGCCGTTGTACATGTCGTTCCAGATCTCGACCCAGGAATACCTGCGGTCCAGCTTAGGCAAATGGTGAAAGGCGAAATCGTTTTCCTTTGTGGCGTTGTTCCCATACATCGCCTTCAGGAATGACACCATGAACTTGGGTGTGTTCGACCAGTAGTTGAACGACTCCCAGTCGTTCGGCTTGGAGGGCTTTGGCGTGATGCGATCCAAATATGTCTTCAGGTCCTTGTCCGTCGGCACCGGCATCTTGAGGTACCCGGGAAGAATGTCGAAGATGCCCGCCATGTCGGTCGCGCCCTGGATGTTGGAGTGCCCGCGCAACGCGTTCACTCCCCCGCCCGCGCGGCCAACATTGCCCATCAGTAACTGCACCATCGCCGCCGTGCGGATGATCTGCGTCCCGAAGCTGTGCTGGGTCCAACCCACCGCATAGATGATGGTGGCGACCTTCTTCATGTCGCCGTCTTTGCGCACCGATGTGTACAAGTCGTAGGACCTCACAAGCTGGTCCTGGGGAATGCCGGTAATACGCGCCACCATCTCCGGCGTATAGCGCGAGTATTGCTGCCGCAGGAGTTGATATACGCAGCGCGGGTGCTGCAGCGACAGGTCGTAGGCCACGTTCGACGGCAGCGAGGGAGGAGGAGGTGGAGTACCGGCTGCGCCCTTTGAGGCAACGGACACCGGCATGACCGCAGCTTTCATTTCCTGGTCCGAGGCCGGCTTCTCGCTGGCTACGGCCGGCACGACTTTCCCGGTTTCGTTTCCACCCTCCTGGTAATTCCAGGTGGCTTTGTCGTAGCTCTTGGACCCCTCGTCGAAGCCGGAAAACAGACCGTCCTCCGGCAGCTTGAAGCCTTCCTTGATGAGGAAGGCCGCGTTGGTGTAGTTGACGAGATAGTCTTTCGCCACACGATTGTTCTCGATGGCGTAGCTGATGAGACCGCCGAGGAAGGCAATGTCTGCCCCGGCGCGGATTTGTAGAAAGAGATCGGCCTGCGTCGCTGTCCGCGTGAATCGCGGATCGACCACGATGATCTTGGCGTTGCGGTTCCTCTTGGCCTCCACCACCCACTTGAACCCGCAGGGGTGGTTCTCAGCCGGATTTCCCCCCATGATCAACATCATGTCGGTGTTCTTGATGTCGATCCAGCCGTTGGTCATCGCCCCGCGCCCGAAAGTTGGTCCCAAACTTGAGACCGTGGGGCCGTGTCAAACTCTGGCCTGGTTTTCCAGGCCAACGACCCCCAGGCTGCGCATAGTTCTTACGACCAGGTAATTGAACTCATTGGTGTCGGTGCAGCCACCCGTGAAGGCAATAGATTCCAGGCGGTTCACGGTCTGGCCCTTTGCATCCGTCTCAATAAATGTGGCGTCGCGGGTCTTCTTGGTCCAGCGCGCGATTTCCTCGATTGCCTGGTCCCATTGGATATCCTCCCAGTGATCAGAACCGGGACGCCTCACCTGCGGTTTCAGCAGGCGCCGCTCGTTTTGTATGTCCTGCTGCAGCGACGCGCCCTTGGGACAAAGCGTGCCGCGATTGATCGGATGGTCCGGATCGCCTTCCACGTGGATCACTTGCGGCGTGACGTTTTTCGCCTTGTCACCGATGGTGTGGATGATGACGCCGCAGCTCACCGAGCAATATGGGCAAGTACTGCGCGTCTCCGTGGAGCGCGAAATTTTCAGGCTCCCGGCCTGCGCCAAAAGCGGCTGCGCATCGAAGCCAAATACCGTAATGCCTACGGCACCGGCAATGCCAGTTTTGAAGAATGCTCGTCTAGATACATCCATTACGCAGCCCTCCATGCCGAAAGACCGGAACTTGAGAATTTGTGTAGGGATGGGACGAAAGCGCTGCGGAGGCGCAAAGTTGAAGAAGCGAAGAAGGCGCAAGCAGTGAGGTCCACATCATCACCAGGCCGTTCACCATACGACGAGGAACCCACATCTGGACCCAAACAACTCGAAAGAGCGTATACCGGGAAACCCTTGCTGGTCAAATGGCTCGGGCTGCTTGGAAAAGGATGGCCGGGGAATTGTACAGGCAGGCTAAAAACCCATCAAATTCAGGCTGATTTTGTTAAATCCGTGCTCGATCGCCCACACGTCAAGCGGCACCGTAGCGACCTCGTCCACCAGAGGGACGGCGAGACCGTCCACCGTCATGTCGACGCCTTTCAGATAGTAGTGGCAAGTGTCGCAGGCCTCAACCCGAACTGCGGAGAGGCCTTCCGCCGAATAGCGCGGCAGCTTCTGATGATCCACCTCGCCGCAAATCGGGCACAGAATCCGCCGGAACTCCCATTCCGTCAGGCAGAAGGAACAGACGAGGAAGCGCTTTCCGCCGTCGCCTTCAGGACGGAGAACCGCGACCTGCGGCTTCGCGCTGCATACCGGGCACGCCGAGCCGGAAAATCCAGCAAGCTGCGACGCTTGCGTTATTGCAAGGTATTCGGCGTAAGGCTGGAACAAGACGCGAGCGAAGAATGAATTTGGTCCTGCGTTATCGGTATCCGTCGTCGCCAGGAAATCGTGCAGCATCTGACGCCGTTCTTCCGAAGAGCCTTTGCCGATCTCTGCGGCTTCCTGCGCCAGTTTCGATGGGCCGTTCTCTTGGACCAGCGAGAGCAAGGCCGGCAACTGTTGCATCGCGATCGCAACATCCAGTCGCTCTCGAAAACAACCATCGCAGCTCGCAGCGGGCCGCGAGGAGACGCCGTCGTAGAGCGTTTTCTGAAATTCCAGGATTCGCGAATAGAACGCGAGAACTTCAGCGGTGCTTGGATGCTGCCCGGCGAGATCGATCGCACGCTCGATGCGCTTGCCCCAATCAGGCTTCTTCGTCTGAATCATGAAATCTCGTTCGACGGCCGCCAGCAGCAACTATAACAGCCGCATAGCGTGTGCTGCGTAGCTTACACACGGCCAAGCGACTGGCAAGCGCGGTGTACGTCAGATACGCAAACGAGAGCTCCCGATCCAAAAACCGGTTTTGTTAGGCTTGAACCTGATGGTGGTTCGCCTTTCCGCCATAGCGCTTGCTTGCCGTCCTCTGGTGCTTGCGTGCTTGATGGTCGGCGGCCGCAGCATGGTGATTCGTTTGTGCCTTCAAGGTGTTCACATTGGCCTTGGCCGCAGGAGTTTGATCGAAGTGGTCTGGGTCAACCTCCTGCTGGGCGTGGGCCTGCATTAAGAAAGGGGAGAAAGCACCGATTGCGAGCATTAAAACGAGCATCCTTAGAGACTTCATAATTATCCTCGGTTAGATTTACTTGGGTATGGTGAAACCGTGAGAATCACTTGGGTATGGTATAAGCAGGTTCGGTTCCAAAGCCTTCCCCCTGCGAGGGCGCCCCGGGAGATTCTATGTGGGGCTTGGCAAGTGCTTGAAGCAAAGCGACCTAATCAGGATCCAGCATGCTCGGAAGCAAAACGGCAAGATTCAGCGAGTAGCGATGGAGGGCACAGCACTATCCAAAAAGATAGGGAGACTATCCGAGAGGATAGGTGTACCAACAATCGTCCTCGAGCGAGGCTTCATTTGTTGGTCAGTTGTTGTCGTCACGCTGAGTGGTACCACTACTGCACAAACAAGTTTCTTGATCTCTACACTTTGTTCGGGAACAGAAAGACTATGCGCTCTCGTCTGCGTCAGCTCTCAATATTGACATTCCTATCGCTCGCCGTCCGTCTCCCAGCGCAGGATCAGGCCGCTCCCACCGACTCTGCTGAGCAACTTCTGCCCGTTCCGGGAAGGGTAATTACGATCACGCCTGACGCAGGCTACCACGGCGAGCCCTCTATTGCGGTGAACGCGAAAGACCCGGCACAGCTCGTGGCGGCGTACCAGGTTCGGGCTTCGGTGGCGTACTCACAGGATGCGGGCAACTCCTGGAAAGTCGCCGCCGGCACGGCGCCCACCGATTATCGCGTTTCGGGAGACGTGTCGGTGACCTACGACAAGCGTGGAACGGCGATCTTATGCTACATCGCGTTCGACAAGCTGGGCACCACGAAATATTGGGCGCACGGGGCCACGCGCAACGGCATTTTCGTGCGCCGCTCGCCCGATGGCGGAGCGACCTGGGAGGCCGAAGCGCATGCAGTCATCGCCCAGCCGACAAAGCCGGGTATTCCGTTCGAGGACAAGCCGTACATCGTCGCAGACAACACGAATAGCAAGTACGCTGGAAACCTCTACGTCGGCTGGACCGAGTTCCGCGTTGACGAAACTGTGATTCTGTTTTCGCGCTCCACCGACGGTGGCCAAACCTGGTCTACGCCAATCGAGATCAGCACCCATCACGGACTGCCGCGAGACGACAACGGAGCGGTGGAAGGCTTCAGCGGAGCAGTCGCGGCCGACGGCACTTTGTACGCAGTTTGGGCTGACGGCAACTCCATCGCGCTCACGTCCTCGCGTGATGGTGGGCGAACGTTCGCGAAAAGCCGCAGCATTATTCATACTGCTCCGCTGTATTTCGAAGTTGCCGGGCTCGACCGTGCCAATGGGTTTCCGGAAGTCGCCATCGATCCGCGCCACGGCAGAGAGGGTCTGCTGTATGTAACCTGGAGCGATTATCGCGACGGTGACATTGGAGTGTATTGCGCGACCTCGGACAATGGAGGTAAGTCCTGGAGCAAGGCTGTGCGCGTCAACTCGAATCCGGCTCACGACGGCACGGACCAATTTTTCCAGTGGCTGGCGGTGGACCCGATCACGGGCGCTGCCAACTTCATTTTCTATGACCGGCGGCTCGATTCGACGAACCGTAAGACCACGGTCACTCTTGCGCGCTCAACGGACGGGGGCCGAACGTTAACCAACTATGCCTGGACCAGCGATGCGTTCATTCCGCGCAGAGATGATTTCCTTGGTGACTACATCGGAGTGGCTGCGCTGAACAATAAAGTGTATGGCGTGTGGGCCGAGATCGCGCCGCCCAAGACGCCGAAGGAAGCCGACACGCCAGCGACCGAACGCCGTGCTCAGACAATTGTTCGAGTAGGCGTAGCGGATTTCGGTGGCGAGGCCCGCTGAATGACCCGCGGATCACGCCTCTATACCTTGGGCTTGTTGGACAATTCTGTCTGGTGAAGGCGTGAATCCCCAAAAACGGAAAGGCGCGATTGGTCGAAATTGCGACCCTAGCCCGCCGACCCGCTCATTTGACGAAGACCAGCGACGCCGAATTCATGCAGTAGCGCAAGCCAGTCGGCTTCGGGCCATCGTCGAAGACGTGTCCCAGGTGTGCGTCACATTCCGCACACAGCACCTCGTTGCGGGTCATGCCATAGCTGCGGTCCGTATTCTGCTTCACGTTCTCTTTCGCTATGGGTTCCCAGAAGCTCGGCCAGCCGGTGCCGGAATCGAATTTGGTGGCGGAGCTGAACAGCGCGTTCTTGCAGCATACACAGCGGAAGATTCCCTTCGCATGCTGGTCCCAGTACTGACCCGTGAAGGCCTGCTCGGTACCCTGCTTACGTGCCACGTTAAACTGCTCGGGTGTTAATTGTGCGCGCCATTCCGCATCGGTCTTGACGACCTTCTTCACCCGCTCAGGCCCGATTTTTTCACCTGAGTCCTTGAACTGGACAATCTCCACATATTCCTCGCCCGCCGCGGCGCTTGTTTCCGAACGCAAGATGCTCATGATCGCTACTCCAGAAAGGGATAGAAAAGACGTTTTGAGAAAATCTCTTCGGGCATTCATGTCAGATCAACCCGGTAGTTTCTAGTTTCCGTTTATCGAGGCTCGATAGAGGTCGGGGAACTCCTCTTGAAGGCGGGCCACCTTCGGTAAATCGTTGTACCTGATGTAAAGGTTGTCGGGATGAAGCGTCGCATAATTCTGGTGATACGCTTCCGCTGGATAGAACGCCTTCAGCGCGACCACTTGGGTCACGATGGCACGAGGAAAAGCCCTGGATTGGTCGAGCTGTGCAATGTAAGCCTGTGCGATGCGCCTCTGCTCATCGCTGTTGTAGAAGATCGCCGAACGATACTGGGTACCCTCGTCCGGACCCTGCCGGTTCAACTGCGTGGGATCGTGCGCTACGGAAAAGAACACTTTGAGCAGCTGTCCGTAAGTGATCTTCGAGGGATCGTAAACCACCTTCACCGATTCCGCATGGCCAGTCCGTCCCGTGCTAACGACTTCATATTCGGCCGCGCTGGAAGCACCTCCGGAATAGCCCGACGTGGCGCTGATTACGCCCTTCACGTGCTGAAACACGGCTTGCACACCCCAGAAGCAGCCACCAGCGAGGACGACCGCCTCCTGGCCGCCCTTCACTGCCAGCGGTTCGTCCACCGTCGGATTGGGCAGCGCAACAAGGCTTTTGTCGCTCGACTTGAGGGAACATGTGAAGCCGGCAAATGCTATTAGTAACAAGCAGATTGCAGACAAACGCAACTTCGACATAGCCATCCTTCCTCGGAGCACCTCCGAGGCCAGTTATCTTCTTAGAGTCGCCAGGAGCCCAAAAGTTACAACTGCACTGAAGGCAGGACTAAATATCAGCATCCTAAGCAACTCCAAGTAATGTACGGTGCTGCGAGCGGTTTGGATTGGTTTCTCCAAGGGGCAGCGCCGGATGTCACTCGTAGCGAAGAGCTTCGACCGGGTCGAGGCGCGCCGCTTTTACCGCTGGATACATTCCGAAGAACAGGCCTACGCCGGCCGCCATGGTCACGGCGGCAACGATTGCCCAAACGGGAACCGAGGTCGGCATGGATGGGAACGCCAACCCTATCAGCCATGCTCCGGCAACGCCCACCAGGACTCCGGCAATGCCGCCGAGTCCTGTTAGCACGACAGCTTCAGTCAGGAATTGGCGGATGACGTCTCCCCGCCGGGCACCGATGGCTTTGCGCACTCCGATCTCGTGGGTGCGCTCGGTCACCGACATCAGCATGATGTTCATCACCCCTACTCCGCCCACCAGCAAGCCGATTGAGCTGACCACCACCGTCATCAGCGCGACGGTGCTCATGATCTGGCGGAAGGTGTCAGCAATGGCGGCAGCGCTGGTGATGGCGAAGCTATCAGGCTTGTCGTAAGCTACGTGACGTCGGCGGCGCAGGAGGCCGCGAATCTCATCCTCGGCCTGCGCCATCTGTCCGGGATAGGCTTCGGCACCGATAAAGTTCTCGTCATCGCCAGGATAGTGTTTATGGTAGCTGTTGTAAGGAATGCGAATGATCTTGTCGTCAGAGTCTCCGCTCAGGAAGGCGCTCTTACGCTTCTCCATCACCCCGACCACGGTGTAAGGCACGCCATCGACGAGAATGGTTTGGCCCACCCCATCTTTGGCGGGAAAGAAGGCTTTGTTGATATCGTCGCCGATGATGGCGACATCGGCGCTGTGCAGGTCTTCAAAGTCAGTAAAGAACCTGCCCTGGGCTACATGCCCGTTGTAGACCTCCTGCCAGGAAGGCGTCGCGCCGGCAAAATCAATATTCTCAACCTCGTGCGAGCCGTAACGTGTGCTGAAGGTGCGCATCCCCGGACCGAAGGTAAGCCGCTGCATGAGCTCGGATGTGACATTCTTGATGCTGGGACACTCCGCCAGTATGGCATTGGTATCGTCCAGAGTGAGCGGCTTGCGCGCGCGCTCCTCCGGGGTAAGCTGCGATGTCCGGAAGCCAATATCGAAGCGGAACAGAAACAGCGTGTTGGTGCCCCAGTCGTTGAGATAGTCGGCGGTGTTCTTGTCCACACCGACCAGGATGGAGGAGACGAAGATCATGGCAGCGACGCCAATGACCACACCGAGCACGGTTAGGAAGGAGCGCGTCTTGTGCTCGCGCACCGTCTGCAGCGCCATCTTCGCATTTTCGCCAAAGTGCATTCGCATCTCAGGCCTCGAAGCGTAGTGCCTCAATCGGATCGAGCCGCGCTGCCTTGCGCGCTGGATACACGCCGAAGAACACACCGACGGCGGATGAAATCCCTATCGCGATAGCCACGGCGAGAACGGGCACGGCCATCGGTACCGGAGTCGTGTTCCGCACCACCACGGCGAGAAGCCACGCAATGGCCACACCGATAGCCCCGCCCACGGCCGACATCACCGTGGACTCCACCAGAAACTGCATCAGGATGTCGCGCCGCTTCGCGCCCAGCGACTTGCGAATGCCGATTTCGCGCGTGCGTTCGGTCACCGCGGCCAGCATCACGTTCATGATGACAACCCCGCCGATGACCAGGAATATGGACACCAATCCCACCATGCCGGAGGCCAGCGTGCCTGTGAGATTCTTCCATAGGGTCATCAGACTGTCGCTGGCAATGACGCCGAAATTGTCCTTATCGTTGGGCGATAAATGGCGGCGGGCGCGCATCAACACCCGGGCCTCTTCCCGGGTCCGCTCCATGTACTCCGCCCCACGCGCCTGGACGTTGATGGTCAGCGATTTCCTCTGTCCGTACATCTTCAGCCAACTGCGGACGGGAATGTAAACGAAGTTGTCCTGCGATTGTCCGAAGACGGTGCCCACTGGCTTGCAGACGCCGATGACGTTGAACTCCTCGCCATCAATCGCCACGGTCTTGCCTAACGGATCGCGGTTGGGGTACAGCTTTTTCACTACGTCAGCGCCCAGCACCGCGACCATGGCGTGGTGCTGATTGTCGCTGTCGCTGACGTAACGCCCGCTCGCTATCTCCTGAACATCCATTTCGGCAATGTTGGCGGTCACGCCGCGAATCTCCACCTCCTCCAGGTCACGGTGCTCAGCCCGGACCTTGCCGGGATTACGGACCTCGACCCCTACTGCCTTGGGGAGCTTTAGATCGTCACGGAGCGCCTCGTAATCTTCCCAGGTAATATCACGGTTGCGCCGCTCAGCATTGATCTGGTCCTGCCAGTCGGGCACGATGCCGATTTTGTTGACGAGGAAAACATTGGAGCCCAGATTGGCGACGCGCTGTGCGAAATACAGGTTCATGCCGCTGATCAGCGCGACAACTAGAATCAGGGTAGAGACTGAGAGAATTATGCCGAGTAGCGTGAGAAACGAGCGCAGCTTGTGGGCGCGCATGGTCTGCAGTGCGATCAGCGCCGCCTCGCGCAAGAAATGGCCGCGGCCTTGACGAAGCGTACGCTTCTCGGGGGTGAAATCCATGAGTATTTTGAAGGCGAAGTCCCGGTGCTTATTCTACGTGGCTGGTCGACAATAGTGAAAGTCGCCGAGATGGAAGCAGGCAGATGTGCCATCGGACGCTACATTAAAGCTGTGAACGTGGGTTTCTTTGGGCAATCATCTCGAGGAATAAAGAGCGAGCTCGTTCATCGGTTGTCATTGCGAGCCCCCGATTCTGGGGCGAGGAATCTGCTTTTCAGCGAAAAGGCCAGAAGCAGATCCTTCACGCCTCTCCCCCGCGTCAAAACCGGCCGTCGCTGGGGAACCCGGATGCGCTCGTGATGACAAGGCAATGTGGCAACTACTTGGCCCTGCTGAGTTGCTCTTCGACAGCGCCAAGAAGCTTTGGATCGAGGTAGAGTTTTTTCCCCTGAGAGCTAAATCTGGGCAGGCGAATCAAACCTAGTTTGTTGAATGTGAACTGCAGACTCGTAAGCAGCACCCCGAGGCCGTATTTCACGCTGCGCCGGAAATTGATGGACGATGCCTCTTCAAAATACTTCGTTGGGCAAGAAACTTCACCGATGCGGAAGCCGAAGTACACGCACTGGGCGAGCATCTGGTTGTCGAAAACGAAGTCGGGTGAGTTCTCCAGCAGCGGCAAAGTCGTTAGCACCTTGCTTTTAAAAGCGCGGTAACCGGTGTGGTACTCGGAAAGCTTGACCCGCAGAAACAGGTTCTCGAACGCGGTCAGGAAGCGGTTGGAAATATATTTGTACAGCGGCATACCGCCGCGCAGCGCCTGGCCGCCGATGATTCGTGACCCCAGCACG
>Ga0074045_10000740_pt1 | contig 31831 bp, 39 predicted proteins | sample BogForMeECP23OM2_FD_94442 | JGI IMG/M metagenome (GOLD analysis project Ga0074045, IMG submission 94442) | Bog forest soil microbial communities from Calvert Island, British Columbia, Canada - Bog Forest MetaG ECP23OM2 | ecosystem: Environmental > Terrestrial > Soil > Wetlands ...
GGTCATGCCCGCATTGGGGGATTACTCCTTTTCGCAGATCTCCGGCACAGCAACGGCTGCGCAACTTCCGGCACTCTCAGCGCTCAACGGCCAAATCACGCCAGCACAGTTGCCCACGACGATCATATGCAACGCGGTGCTGGGGGCCAGTGGATCGCAGGTGACCGTAACCCTGACTTCTTGCGTACCTTAACCGAAGTGTTATGCTGTACTGAGTATGGATTGACAAGGATACAGGGATCAGGGATCGACGCGATGACGATTGATCGACCGGGACCGGGACTGAGGATTCCACAATGGGCGGCTGAGGTTGGCGTACTGCTTTTTGTCGCCCTTGTCAGCTACGTCGCCGCGACTCTGCGGGCAACGGAACTGACGACGGAACAGTTCGCCGTGCGCATGGATATCAGTGAAAAGGATCTTGCCTCGATTCATGCTGAACTAGAGACGATACGGCGCGTGCAGGAGCAGAACTCCGAATTCCGGGAAGCGGCCAAAGTCAAGTTCGAGGAGATTGACGACATCAAACAGCTTCTGGTAGAGCACACGCAAAAAGAAAGGTCGCAGACGAATGCGCAATGACAATGACCTGGACCGAAGACGGTACAGCCCGTGTCACGAACGCTACGTCCGATTGGCTGCTGGATACGTTCGGGATCAGGCTTTCTCCCGACCAGCGTGCCAAGCTGTGGCGGATCATCGCCGAGAATTCGCAGGCGCAGGCTCCGAACGTGGATGGAGAGGTGGACTGATGACGATGACGAAGACGAATATGAATCGGCCACGGCCAGCAATCATGATCGCGCTGATGCTCGGTCTGAGCCTGATCAGCCTACTGAGCCCGCTCAGCCTGACCTCGTTTGCTCAAGGCCCAGTTCAGCAGACGACCGCGAACCTCGGCGTGCAAAACGTATTTACCCAGACCAACACCTTCCCGAACATCATCGACACGGGCCTCACCGCTAATGGGTGTGTATCGGTGTCATCCTCAACTGCCGGGCTGCTCGCCACTCCCGCTATCTGCCTCGTCACCTCGACTGGCCTGTTTCTCGGTAACGGGGCCACGCCCGGCACCCTGACATTTCAAGGTCTCGACAACGAAGGCACGATCACGCTTGTCAATAACGAGGTCAACCGCAGCAGCAACACGGTCATCCAGATCCCCAATCCTCTTTCCGGTAACGGGGTCATGGTCGTCAACGCCAGTTCTCCACTGGCCATTGATGCGTATGGGAACATGACCATCGGAGCGCAGTATCAGAAACTCCGCTGCGAATCCGGTCTTGGCGACGGCTATAACGCGATTTCAGCCGAAACCTATCTCCAGACCTTCTGCTACAACGATTCCGGGGTGACGTGGACGATCACCGGCATCAAATGCTTTACGGATAATTCTGGATCATCAACGCTCAGTGCTACCGATAATCTGGCCAATGCTCTGTTGACGGGAGCGATCACCTGTTCGTCCGGTTTTGCCGCCGGGACACAGTCGGGCACAACGACAATTTCGAGCGGAGGGTATATCAAGTTCGCGTTTGCGGCCGATGGAACGAGCAAGCAGACTACTTGGGTGGTTAGTTTTACCCAGTGATAATGACGATGACGATTATGAAGAAACTCTTGTCCACTCCCGTAACCATTCTTAGCTGTCTGCTGCTTTGCTCAAGCCTGTGCTTCAGCGCAGCCATCATCCAGTCCAACGACGGCGGAAATGCCAGCGGATCATTCTCGACCGGAGGAACGCTCACCACGACCGCCGTTGGCTTCTCCTCGGCCACGGCCTCGGGCAACACGCTTTACATGCCTGTCTGGATTCGCGAGGAAAGCAGTAACGCGGACTGCGCGATCAACCCATCAACGGGTATCACGATAACGACCAGCGGGTTTACCTGGACTGCGGCTCCAACCTATAATGCCTTCGCCGACAGCGCGACTGAGACCCATTGCGGCCTCATAAAGTACTATTACATCGTTGGTGCAGCATCGATGCCAACCTCGACCACAACAACCATTGCCGTTGCGGTCCCGAGCGGGGAGCATTGTACCTGTAGCATCGAGTTTGCGCTGTACGAGATTTCCGGAGTGAGCGCATTCCTGAACGATAATGGCACGCCGCCGCCAAATGATACCGGAACCGCGTCAACGCCTGAATGCAATACTACGGTGAGCGGGACTGAAATATACTTCTGTAACCTGATCGGCTATCCGGGGTCGAACCTGACAGCCGCTTCGGGTTATACGATTGGTGTTAATGCTACCGTCGCAACCATAGGCCAAATGTCTTATGATCTGGCGGTTACGGGAACGACAAACCCGAACTATAGCGGGACGCTGACGCTCTGGGCGACTTTTGCGGCGGCGTTCAGCCTGTCGTCATCGCCTGCATCCGTTCCCCGGCATCGGGGGTTTGTGAACTGACATGAGTCTGATACCGGTTACCTATCTCGTAGACCCCTCCGGTCAGCAGTGGGCGGTCGGTTGCACGAACCAGGCCGTGCTCACGACCACTCCCGTGTTCGGCCAGTTCGCGGTACCCTATGTGTACCTGAACGATGTCTCGGCGGGGGCGTCATGGCAGCTGGCGGTTGCGACCGGCGGCATACTCACGACAACCAATACCGTTCAGGGGAACTATCCTACCCAGTTGCTGGTCACGGCCCCGAACGGTGTCGTGTACGGTATCCAGATCGCAACCGTGGGACCGCCAGCGTTGGGCTCGGTCGCAAACGGGATATTGCAGACCGCGCTCCCGGTCGATACCAGTTCATATACGTGCACGACACCGATATCCGATCTGGCCTCGAATGTGCTTGAAAGACTAGAAGAGAATTATCCCGGCGGTCCCGTGTTCTGGAACGAATCGTTCGAAGTGTATACAGCAATAGTAGAAGCTGAAAATGACCTGTTGCTGCTCGTCGACCGCCCGACGCAAACGGTGTCCATGCCGTTCAACCTGACCCCGAACAGCGTGTGGCAGACGGTTCCGAAGGGTGTGTTCCTGATATCCGATATTCAAGGGCCGCAGGCGCCGCTCCACAAATACACCCTGTCCTCGTACGATTACGAACAGCCGGGGAGCATCGGATCGGACTGGGAAAACGATACGTCGCCGTCCGGCCCCACCAGTTGGGCGCCCGTCGGCATGACCATGTTCGTCGTTCATCCGGCGTGTACATCCCCGCAGACCGTGCTCATATCCGGGCTCGCGTATCCGGTCGCGGAGACGAACTTTCCTTATTCGGGATCGGAGACGGTCCCGTTTCATGACGAGGCAGACGTTTGGCTGGAGATGTATGCCGCTCACATCCTCAGACTGAAAGAGGGCGGACCCGATTTTCAAGAGTCTCTCGTTCTATATCAGGGATACCTGCAAGGAGTGAAGAGGCTTACAGAGTTGGAGAATCGCAAAGACCCGTTAATTTTCGATAAGGCGTTCGGCGCACCTTCTGGTATACAATCCCATGTGAAGAGGTGATACGACCATGAATGTAAACGACAACACTCTCGACATCAGCAAGTACCGCGGCCCAGTCTCGCCCTGTCCACTGTGCTCGACTCTATCCGATGCCGCGAAACTGGACGCCATGTCGTCCGGTCGCGTCTGCAATCTCTGCCTTGGACGGAAATTCATCGCCCATTGCCTGAACTGCCACGGCACCGGCCAATTCGCGGGCACGACAGTATGGGACGGCGGACGGTCCCCGCACACGTCTACATGCACGCCCTGCGGAGGGACAGGAGTGTTCGCGGTCGCCCAGCCTGCCGACTGGGATCAGGCCAAGTGGGACGCGGACACCGCTCGGCGCAACGCGATCGTATGCACATGCACTCACGTATTCGGCTCCCATAACGGCCAGCACCGCGACCCCGCCAATCTCGATCAATGGATTGCGGGAAAGTGCACGTCGAAGATCGGGGCCGCAATGTGTCCATGTCAGGAGTTCGCGGTCGCCAATGCGGCAGCGGCGGTCACGGAAGTTGTTGAGAATCAAGCCATAACTGTGTAACAATGAGCCGATGGCTCTGCCCGGCACTGGTTTCCGATCCTGCTGGTCCGTGATGATTGAGATGAGCCTCTGTCTGGTAGAGGATTTCGTCTACACATCGCTCACGTCCCCGGTATCGTCCATCGGCCCGGCTACCGTCGCCGTCGGCTCCCTTGGCATGAACCGTCCTGCTGTATACGCCGGTGCCGAACTCGTCATCGACTGGGGCACGAACAATGAGGAAACGGTTACGGTCACTGCCGTCAATGCCAGCGCCAGTTCGTTCACGGCATCCTTCATGTTCCCGCACGCGGTTGGCGCTTCGGTCATCGGCGCAACGTTCCCCGTCCAGGCCGCCTCGGGCGACTATTTCTTCAGCCAGTCCGAAATCCAGTCCTACCTCGCCCGCGCCCAGAACCAGTTCCTTGCCGACGTACCGTGCATATTCGGTCTCAACACGCAGTTCGTCCAGTTCGGGCAGATCTACCAGCAACTGGTCTGCAACGCTATCGAAATGAACCGGGTCGCATCCTCGTCCGCGTACATCAGTCTCGTATCGCTGACCAGATCGGGCAATGTCGTGACCGCTGTGTCCGCGTCCCCGCACGGGTTCCTGCCCGGCTCCAAATTCTCGATTTTCAACGTGCCCGATCCGTCGTTCGTCGGCGCATTCACGGTCGCAACCGTGCTCAGTGCCACCAGTTGGTCGTACACGCAGGATCAGCCGAACGATTCCACGACCGGCGGCGCGGCAGTACTATGGCTCAGACTCTATGAAACCTCCCAGGAAGAGTTATCCATTCAGAACCCATTCTGGCGAAACCAGAACATCACGCAATTATCGAGCTGGTATGAAGACCGCACGGGGAACTATCGCTGGGGGGTTAACGGTAAACCGGCCAGCCAGTTCCCTGTCGAGGTGCTCGTCAGCGAGCGCGACACCGATAGTCTGGAAGCCACCGATTTCTTCCTAGTGCCGGACATAATGTTGCACGGGGTACGTTACCTCGCGTTGTCTTATTGTTTCTCTAAAGATGGAGAAATGCGCGACAGCTTGAGAGAGAAATATTGTAGGATGAGATTTGAGAGAGTCGTCTTAGCAGCCCAAAGATGGATGGATGGCATGGGTGTTGGCTTGGGAGCGACCAAGCAGAGGACGGTAGCGCGTGGCTAAGGAAGTAACCTACAAGTCCGTCCCGTGGATATTCGACAGCCGGGGTATCATGGCACGCCCGGCTACCGACCGCCCTCCCGATCAGCACCAGTATCAGTCGATGACGGGCTGTTACGAACGCTCTGAGTCATCCATATCGAGCCGGTATGGGAATCAAATCCTCAACCGATCCGTTACCCTGTCCGGTCTGTTCTCCGGCAATTTCCCGCTCTCTGCCGCGCCCGTCACCCTGGCCCGGCTCCTGTCCATCGGCGGCAACAGTTATCGTTACGCCGGGCTCGCAAATGGCGAACTTCACCGCCGCTCGGGTACGACCCAGGGACTGTTTACGCCCGTTGCATCCGGTCTCAGCGGCCAACCGTTCTCGACTGTCGTGACCAATACGCAGGGGAGCAGCCAGCCGTTCTTATTCTGTTTCGATAGAGCCAAGCTCATCAAAGACAACGGTACCGGATCGCCTACGCAAACGGGAATCTTCCCGCCGACTCAGCCCGTCATCGCCACCCAGTACGCGCCCGAAATCCTGCTCATCGACAGCTTCCAGTCCGCATCCGGGTACGGTCCCGTGAACATGAGCAGCATTGGCCTGAGTACGGCTGCGACCGTAGCCGGGACTGGCGGCACCCCCATTCTCGGTGGCGATTACGATCAGTATACGGACACAACCGGGTCCTACTCGACGGCCCCGGATGGCATGATCGCGCTCTCCGAGAACCTCGCCGACGGCGCGCTCCGGCTGAAGTTCAACACGTTTCCGGTCAACAACACATATGACATCGTCGCGCTGAACAATCGCTACGATGCGGCCGACACGTTCAAATTCCAGGAGGTCACGTTCGCCATCGCGTCCTCGACTGTCGGTTACATCGGCAAAACCGTCGCGCTGAATCTGTCCAACTATCAGGGTGACGACCTGATCGTGCTCGCAATCCAGTGTTCCGAGCCGCAAAACATCCAGGGCATTCAGGTCATGTTCGACGTGAACGGCTCGGATTACGGCGCCAGCTATTACTGGAAGTCGATCATTCCCGTCAGTTGGCAGGGATCGGTGTCCGAACCGCAGACGAACGATCCGGTGTCGGCGATGGTCGATGCCGTATTCGATCTCGCCATGGGGGTGACCAATACCGCCCAGGATGTGGGATCGTCAGTGGCCGAATACCCGACTGTCCCGACCAATCTGCAAGGCGTGCAACCGTCCCAGATGTCGAGCGGTCAAGGTTCATGGTCGGTCATATACCTGCCGAAAGGCCAGTTCCAGCCCGCCGGAAACGCCGGTCAATCGGGCGCCGACTGGTCGAAGATCACCGGCTGGCGGGTGCAGGTCACGACCAACTCCAACGGTCCGTCGAATATCAGTTTCAACGCCTTGTACATTCAGGGTAGTCCAACAAGCACGGGTATAGGCACGGGCGCCGGCGCATCGAGTTACGGCGGGGTAGGATACGATTTCCGGTTCACGTACTGGGACGCGAGCACGCTGACGGAATCGAACGGGTGCCCGGCTGCTTACTTCTCGGTGACTCCGACGAACGAAGGCGGCACCAGTACCCTGATCGTGCTTCGTCAGGCGATCAATCTCCAGTTGCAGTATTCTCCCAACCCAGCCGTCACGCACGTTCGCGTGTATGCCCGCGGCGGCGTGTTCGGGAACAACTGGTATTACGCGGACCAGGTGCCGAACGTCACGGGCACGGGCGTATTCGACTACAACTATATATTGCCGGATGAAGTGCTGGAGGAAGGCAACATCCTGTCCCTGACAAACGATGTGCCCGTAACGAGCACGCTCCCAAATCCGATTGCAACCACGCTCAGCGCGGCGCTGAACCCGGCCCCGGCGAACACGAACACGCCTACGCTCCTGACCGTGAATGTTGCCAATGCGGGCGCGGTATTCGTTCCTTATCAAATCGTGGACATCGGCGGTCCGCAGGATCTGGAACAGGTCTACGTCGTGACCGGCGGTACAGGAACATTCACGGCTTATATCCAGTTACCACATGCGCTCGGAGAGCCGGTAAACGTGTATGCGGCCCCGGCGCAACCGCTGTATCTTGCCGCGCTCGCCTACGGCCAGGTATGGATGGCGGGCGATCCCAACAACCCCAACCAGCTTTACTACACACCCAGGGATCAGCCTCAATACTGTCCTCCGCAGAATCACATTCCGGTCGGCAAACTGGGTCCGAGCGACCCCATTACCGCGGTCATCAATCATCGCGGGACGCTGTTCGTGCGGACCTACTCATCGTGGTATCAGATAACCCCCGGATCGCCGCCGACATGGCAAAGTACAGGCTGCCAGCACGGGAGTCCCGCGAATTTCGACTGGGCGACGACCGAGAGAGGCGTATTTTTTCAGGGCTGGGACGGTATCCGCTTTTTTGTCGGGGCCGATGCCGATTACATGTCGCTCATTATCGAATGGCTGTACAGGGACAATGCACAGGCGGCGGTGGAGCTGGTGAACCTCGGCGAACTGAATTCGGTGATTGGTGCGTTCAAAAACAACACGTTCCTATGCAGCTACGTTGGGCAGGACGGGAACCGGCACCAGCTCAAGTACAACACAAACTATAAACGCTGGCGGAACGATGACGTGCCCGCGACCGCGTACCTGCTGGAGCCGGACACGAACATCCTCTTCTACGCGATACCCTACCCGAATCTCCCGTCCGGTAACTGGGCAATCGTATCCGATCAGCTGAATCAGGATTATGACGACGGCGGGTGGGTGAACGGGGCATTGGCTGAGAACCCGATTCCGATGAACTTGCAGTTGCCGTATCTTGATCTGGGCGCGATCAACAACCAGAAACAGTATAACGTCTTCACTGTAGACGCTGACCCGAACAATCAGGAAATCGGCGTCCAGTTGCTGTTCGATGACAACAACGGCAGCGTGGCCCCGATCAATCTGGGCACGTTTACGGGGTCGGAGCGTGCCAAGTTTCAGTTCATCCTCAACAACGGGCAGGGGCAGGAAGCGTATAAGATCAGCCCGGTATTCACCGCCGAAGTTACAGCAGCGCCCATCCTGTATCAGGCCAACATTGAGGCCGCGATCCTGCCCGACCAGCGCTCAAGTTACGACAGCTACTGGCAGCGCTATGGCACCGATGAATCCAAGCTGGTCAAACAGGCATACTTTGACATCAGCGGGGATGCAGTGAACGTGATGGTGTTCGCGGACGGGAACGATGCCGATCCCTACTGGACGTTTACGATTGCAGCCAATCCTAACCGCTTGGAGTCCCCGATCCGGGAGCGATTCCCGGCACTCAAGTTAAGATTGCATCGCATCGTGATGACGTGCGTCGGGGAATATCAGTTGTGGTCGCCGATTCAGGTGGATCAGAAACCGATCTGCGTGGGTAAAGGATATCAGAGAAGTGAACTGGTCGAGGCCGGTCCCGCATGAACTCCGCCTCTGCCCCATCCCGAATCGGCACTACCAGCACTATCCCTGATCGCGATATCGATCGCGATACCGATCGCAATGCCATCCTTTCATCCGCCCGCTGTCTTGGCACGATGGGCAACGGCCGCGACAAATGTAAACGCCAGGTCGTCTGGTACATTGCGGGTATCGGACCTTTCTGTCATGTCTGCCATGAAGTTTACTTCGCCCGCAACTGGCGCGACATCGAGATCGAGGAAGTGATCCGGTTATCGGACCGCGAAGAGGAATTTTTTCACAACGGCGAAGGGAGTAAGCGATAAGCGGTAATTGGTAATCGGTAACTGGTGTCCGGTCGGATTTCTATTGACCAATCGTATCCGCTGCTGTATACAGTTGGAATGGCTGTCGATGTCCCGGTCGCGTATTATAACGAAAATGATCCGTTCGCGGCTGCCTGGCTTGAAAAGTTAATCGATGCCGATCTGATCGCGCCGGGATGGGTGGATACCAGATCAATCGAAGACGTGCATCCGGAGGACCTTGATGGGTTTACGCAGTGCCATTTCTTTGCCGGAATCGGCGGATGGTCGTACGCTCTCAGGCTTGCCGGATGGCCGGACGACAGGGAAGTCTGGACCGGAAGTTGCCCCTGTCCGTCTTTCTCCTGCGCAGGCAAAGGATCGGGCTTTGAAGACCCTCGCCACCTCTGGCCGGAATTTTACCGCCTCATCCGCGAGTGCCGGCCTCCAGTCGTCTTTGGAGAGCAGGTTAATGCGGCGATTGGACACGGCTGGTGGGACCTTGTATCCACTGATCTGGAAAGTGCGGCATACGCCGTTGCGGCGGCGGTACTTGCATCGGCAAGCGTTGGCGCGACGGACATCCGGCACCGGCTCTACTTTGTCGGGATGGCCAACTCCCCAAATGTACGATCATTGGATGACGAACAACCCGCGAACGGACGGGCGACAGAATCAGTTGCCGAACGTGGCTTGTCTGTCGGGATGGCCGACACCGGTAGCGAACGACGACAACAAGAGCGTGGAAGCGCACCTCGCCATGAAGAAGCGAATGGGCGAGAGGGATGGAACGGGTGCGAACCGGACGGCGATCACCTCTTTGCAAGTAGCGGCCAAGTTGTCGGGATGGCCGACGCCTCAAGCGCACGATGCTCAAGGTCCGAAGACGGCAAAGCAACAAGAGGTCATGCGGGCCAAAGGCCACGGAGTAGCGAACCTGAACGAGAAGGCATTGCTGGCGGGTTGGCCAACTCCGAAGTGTGGGAACGCGAACGGCAACAAGTACCAGTACGGGAAGAACGGCGAGCACATTCTCAATCTCACGGGAGCGGTAGACCTGTGCGGCTGGCCGACTCCGATGGCGGGGAATCCCGGCTCGGAGACTTACAACGAAGCGGGCAACACGGACTCTTCGCGCAAGACTACAGCCTTAGTTTCGTGGCGGACGAACGAAGTGACCGAGATCCTTTCGCTGCTATCCGGGGAGCCACAGCCGATGCGCTTAAAGGCCACTGGCGAGATGCTGACTGGCTCTTCTGCACAGATGGACGGTGGCGGCCCGTTGAGGCCGGAACATTCCCGCTGGATTCAAGGATTCCCAACCGCTTGGGACGTTTGCGGGGTTATGGTAACGCCATCAACGCGCAAGTCGCGCAGGCGTTCATCGAAGCGTACATGAGTATACGATCATGAGCACATCCCCGACCCCATCCCCATCCTCGACTTCATCCCCATCCGCGCCCGCGATTCAGATCGCTCCTCTCCAGCAGGTCACGTTCAAAGCCTCCGACTTCTCGGACGACGAATCGCTCACTCTGTTCAATCAACAGTTCACGAACATCATCAATCAGATCAACAATCTGCTGGGATTCAACGGTCCGATCAAATTTCCGAATCACGTGGACATGGCCGGGAACCGCCTGATGAACGTGGGCGCGGCAGTCGAGCCAACGGACGCAGTCAGTCAGGCGTATGGGAATACTCAATATGGCGCAGCCGCGCTGAAACCCTATTTCGAAGCCATGGGCAAGCAGATATTCCAGACCTACCGCCGCCTGTCCGACAGGAACCAGCGGGAGCAGTACTCATCGTTCCTGAACCAGGTCCTGAACACGGCCCCGACCGCGAACACGTCCTACATATTCTTCGGCGTGCCCAGTGCCGGGACCGTCGAGACCACGATTACATCCGGTCTGCACCAGCGGGTCGATGGGTCCGCTTTCCCGTATACAGGACGTACCGACACCCTGGCACTGCCCGAAATCTACACGATCACGTCCATATCCCGTACAAGCGGCATTGTTACGGTCACCACTTCGGCCGCAACCGGGATCGTTCCCGGTGACGGGTTTACGATCTCGTCCGTAAGCGACCCTACGTACGATGGAACATTTGTGGCCCTGACTGTGGCCGGTACCACGATCACCTATTATCAGGGCGGTCCGAATTCATCCAGCGGTGGCGGGGCGTTGTCCGTTAACGGCGTGTACTACTACACGATATCGCATGGCCAGAGTAATTTAGGGTTGGTCAGCGGATTCAGCGCGGATACATGGTCGAACCGGCGTGAGGCTTCGTACGATGGCACAACGATCATTGGCGTGGTCGTGATCACGAACAATGGAGGGGACCCGGTGAATTCGGCTGCCGGCAATACCCCACCGCAATCGGGAGCGTCGGCGGCGATCATCAGGAGGCTATGAGATGACGTTAGTGGCGTCCAAATATCAACTCGTGATCGAATCCGGAAACCTGTCGGGCACAACCGGCCATCATACGATCCAGTGCCACATTCTGGAGACCAGGCCCGATGGCGCGCCGGTCCGGGGCGTACCCGAGACTTTCGGGATTGAGGCAGTCGCGCTCCAGCGCAAGTTCGGCGGGGATGCGGGCAAATGGCGGGACTGGGTTGCGGGCGTGATGCTCGAACGGCACAAGCAACGGGTAGCCGTGGACGCGGAAGTCATGAAGTGGTCGGGGAAAGCGTTTGAGATTCCCGACAAATAGTTCTTGACTTGTATACGATCGTGCTGTATACAGGATTCGTGGCCAATCGGAAGCAGTCCAAATCCAAGCTCAAGTCCAAGAAGCCCGCTCAGCCTGCTCAGCCTGCTAAGCCCGCTAAGCCCGCTCATCCGCCGACCGTCGTCCTGTCCGCTCGCGTGGCCCCATCCGTTCGCAAGGAACTAGCCAAGGTCGCGAAACGCGCCGGATACAGGAACGTGGCCGAAGCGGTAGTCGCGGCTGTAAATCATTATCTGAGCAGCTTCAGAACAATAGAAGCGGAGGTGACCCGATGAGCGATGATCGCGACCAATCCATCGGTGACCGTATCGACAACGCCATCGGCTCGGGCAGGATTACTGAGACCGTCACCGTCCCTCTATCCGCGGATATGACCAAGTCCCAGATTGCCAAAGTCGCCCGCCAGATAGCGAATCTGCTGCACGCCATGATATCGAACGCCGCCAGATACGCGGCCATCGGTGAAGGCAACAACGCGGGCGCCGGGGCGCCGATCCACCAGAATTTATGGGCAGCGGCGGCAAACGTGGATATTGTCGCGACCACGCTCGAACAGTCAATGAAACAGGTCATTGACCCGACAAGATTGCCCGCGCCTCCGGGCGGCGGTCCGGTGAGGATGAACTAAACTAACATGAATTGGTTCCGTTCCGTTTACCACTGGTATCTGTCGCTGAATATCGTCCGCTACCCCGTACTCGGTCGCCTCGGCGTATGGCTGTGTAACCGTTACACCTCCCGCCGATACCGTACTCGCGTTGAGGACAATCTGGTCATCCACGGCATCCCTCTGAGCGCCGGACCATTTTCTCCCGAAGGCGGATTCAACATCGAATACTTTCCGTATACGCTACCTCCGAAGCGATCAGGCAAGCCGTGGTGGGGGTCCGATCTCAGCTTCAGACGACTACTTGAGATGACCAGACTGAAAGAACATGTCGTGCTCAGGTATGCAATCAAGGTACCGAGTCTATCAAGTAGCTCATATTCATACCTGAGAGGAAGTCACAATGAGCTGATAGGCTTCGCCACTTACCGTGAGGCCGAGGCGTTTGTGCAGGCAATGGATGATTTCAAACCTATCGAGCGAATACGGTTCCTGATCGTGGATTACCCTCCAGCAAGCGACGAGATACGCTACGGAATTGAAATATAAAGCGAGATGAATGTCGGACCTGTTCAAGATATTCGCCGATGATCGCTACAGATTTGGCTCATGCTCGATCCGCCTGTACGACCGCAACTCCGCTCCCGATGATTTCCTGATTCAGCTCTACCGCGCCGCCAAGCCGAGAATCCATTCGACTTTCTGTGGCATGACCGATACCTCTGCCGCCGCCATCACCGCTTACCTGTCCACCCGATCCCCGCTCCTGCTCATGTGCGTAGACAACGACCAATTAGCTGGCGGGTACGAAATCATCGGGTTCGCGTATACAACCCTGATCGTGGGTCCAAAAATAGGCACGGTCAATCCCGATCCGGGCAGATCAGCGCTGTTCGGCTACGCTTATTTCCGCCCGTGGTATGGCAAGCCTGAGATCACAGTCACGATGATGCTGGCCGGAATCTATCTGTTTCACGAACTGGGACTGGTCACGTTGCAGGGGCAGTCGCTGCCGTCGAACCAGCTTACGCGCCGGTTCCTGCGCCAGTTCGGAACCAGGGACGTGGGAATACTGCCGAAATTCCTCCTCTATAACGGGCAGCTTGTAGACAGCCACCTGTCGTGCCTGTTCAGGGCGGACTTCGAGGCTTATGTCGAATGTGTACTGAACGAGTGCTCGTCTCTGTAACCGTATTCCCGTAACCGTATCCCTGTAACCGTGCCTGCCCATCCTGTTTTGAGCCATTTGACATTTATGCTAGGCTTGTGGTCATGGGCGGCGAAAAAGGATCACCTCCGGGACCATCACAGCAGGTCACGTCTGGCGAGATCGCCGATCAGAACGCTCTTGCTGCGCTCGTCAATCAGGAGACGCAGCAAAGCAATCAGTTATTTAACCTTACTTCCCCCGGCCTCGCCACCGCTGAAAACTTCTATGAAACGCTGGCCAGTGGGGACCCCGGCGCCATCATGCGCGCGATCGCCCCTGCCGCTCAACAACAGACTCAAGCCGCACAAGGGGCAACCTCGAATATCCTGGCCAACGCTCCTGCCGGTGGCGAAAAGAATCTGGCTCTTGAACAGGTCCAGGCCAACCGGGCATCCGGGATCGCCTCGACCGCTACGGGAGCGTCACTCGGAGCGAACAACGCACTGGGTCAACTGGCGGGGCAGGGAATTGGCGAGTCTCAGCAGGGAGCGTCGATTGCCACCAGCGGACTCGGTACATCGCTGAGCGGCTGGCAGGGGCTGGGCAACTTACAACTTGAAGGCCAGCAGTTGCAAATGGAACAGAAGGGTCAGGAACTGGGTGCGCTTGGTGGACTGGCTGGAGACGCGTCACAGTTGGGTGCCGCTGATATCAGTTCGCAAGGCGGCAAGGCGCTGGCAACCGCATTGGCGGCATAACTGTATGGCAAACACGCAAACAGCATCGGCAGACAATCCCGTGGGTATAGCGGTTCCGCCGCAGTACGACCCTACGAATCCTACGCCGTACAGTTCATCGCCTGACTCCGCAACCCCTCCTCCTATTGTGTCTCCGCCGCCAAATCCTCTCGCTCAACAGCCCGCCCCCACCGCCCCGGCCGTCTTGCCTAACCGTGGCGGCAGGATAGCCGGAATCGCATACGGTCTCGACTCCATTCTGCGCGGTTTCATGAAAGGCCGCGACCAAGCCCAGCAACAGTCGGCATACCAGGTCAATCGTCTCCTTCAAGGTTACGGATACGCTTACAACGCCGCCAAGGACCAGTATCTCGGTATGCTCCAGAACGATCCCGATCTGGCGGCGAAGCTCGGCGAACTGAACCAGATTGGCTCGACCAAAAATCCCACTCCCGAACAGCAGGCGCGGGCCAAGGAAATCCAGTCCGATCCGAAAGTGGGCAAGGCCATGCAGGTGTCCGGAGCCGCCGATGCGGCATGGGCTGCGCAGCAGAAGATTTACGGGAACTACATCAACCCGCAGAAGAAAAGCAAGACCAGTAAAGGGGGTGATCAGTCGTCGAAGGCAAGCGGTGACGGTGAGAATCCTATTGAGCTGTTGCAGTCCAAGAATCCGCAGGACAAGGCGCGGGGGTACTGGCTGCTGAACCAGAAAATCGGGCCGGGATACAAGCGCGAGGCCGCGTATTACATGTCGCCGCAATACCAGCAGGCGGTCAGGAACGCGCAGGGTGAACAGCAGATCACGACTGACGTGCAGGCCAAGCGTCTCGAACTGCACAAGCTCCAGAATGCCGATCTATCAACTCTTGACGACAAGCAGAAACAGCGTCTGACCCAACTCCAGGATGATCCGGAACTGTTCCCGCAACTGGCGCGGCAAGCTCCACGTTACTCGACATTCGATACGCCGGGATCATCGCTTGTAGACAAGACTGATCCGCGGACAGGGTTGCCGTTGCGCGACAAGTTCGGTCAACCGTTCGATCCCAGCAAGAACTATCGGCAGGAAACCGTGGGGAACGAATCGGTGTGGATCGAGTCCGCACCCAAGGCATCTACGCTTGCCAAGCCGGGATCGGAACAGGAATTCATCGAGCGGGTTGCCAAGGAATCGGGCATTCCTGAAAAGGAACTGAGTGCCGATTCTCTGCTGGCTCTGAGGCACGCATTCGCGCAGTCAAACCAAGTAGGCAGGATATCCCATGGAAGCTATTTCTATACTAACAAGGAGACGGGCGAAATCGTTGAAGTGCCAGTGACGCGCTCAACCGGACCGCAGGGCGCGGCGAAGGTTCCAGCCGTGACGAGCGGATCAGCGGGCACGCCCGCAGGCACAGCTACTGTCCCAACATCAAAGCCTTCGACATCAACTGCCGCTGCGTCATCGACCTCCCCGTCCGCTGGCGGACCCGGTCACGTTGTCGGTCATACTTTGTCCCAGCCCCATGCCAAGTCTCAGCAGACGACCAACGACACGTATAAGAAGATGAAGCCGCTGTTCGGCCTCCTTTCTGCACAAGAAGAGTACATGAAGGAGATCGAATCCGATCCATCCAAGGCCACTCCCCGTCAGGACCTGTCACTGATCGTGGCTGCTGTGCGTTCCATGAACCCCGGATCGGTCCGCCTGCCTACCAAAGAATTGGAACTGGAAATGAAAGCAGGCAGCTACGGGGATCGCATACGGCGCTGGTACGAAATCGCGTCCAATGGCACTCTACCTGATGATCAGCGTAAGGATCTGTTTACAATCGTACAGCGCGAAACCACAAAGGCCGGGGAATCGATTGCCGCTGACTGGCAACAATATATGAGCGGACAACCGCTACCGTCCGATCTCAAGAGGTTCGCGAAATCGGGTGGCGGAGGCGGTAGCACGCCACAGGGGGCAAGCGACGAAGTCTACGCTGCCGATGGCAGTACACTGATTGGACACATTGTAGACGGCAGATATGTACCGCTGCCGAAACAGCAATAGCCATGAACGGAACCGATACCACTGCGAATTCTCCTCAGATTGAGGGTCTGCCTCCGGGCGCGGTCGTGCGCCCAATCAGCAAACCAAAAATTACTGGGTTGCCGGAAGGAGCGGTAGTCAAGCCGATCAAAACAACGGCATCGGTGACAAAATCAAAACAGGAACGCAAACCTACCGCTGGCCAGTCCACTCAGAAGTTCTTCGAGAATCATCCGGTCGTGCGCGAATTGGGCATGGGAGCATTATCGGGACTCGGCATTCCTGAATCCAGTCATCCTGTATGGGACATGCTCAAGGGACTCAAGAGTACAATCACCGATCCACCCAAGACCAAAGACGAGATCGCATACGCCGCAATCGGTGGAGCGTCCCTGCCTCTGTACCGTATCGCCAAGGGCATCGTTCAGCAGACATATGGGTATGGGCAGGAAATGTTCGACAGCATTGACTGGGCGCACATCGGCGATGAAATCAAGAAGAACAAGGGTCTCAAGGACGCTGATCTGCGCGTGTTCAAGGAGGGTTCAGGCGGTGCGCCGCAATTCGCGCACGGAGTCGCCGGATTGGCCACGGTCATCGCAACGATTTTGTCCGGAGGAAAGAAAAAGTTCCCGAAGCCGCGGAAGCTACCGCCCGTGCTGGTGAAAAAGTGGCTGGAATCGTTCAAGGAAGGGCCAACAACCGCTGCTCAGCGCATGGCTGGTACGGGACCCAAACTGGCCAAGGAAGTGGCTGAATCTGCGGTTGAGGAGCACGCCACCACCTCCGCGAAAGCCGTGGAGACCAGCAAGGCTTGGGCGGAGAAGGTCGCTGCCGCCAAAAAGTCCATATCCGAAGCCGCTACCGTCGAAGGCAAAAGGGAAGCCTTGCAAAGTGCACAGAAGACCTACGTCCAAAGAATCATGGATAACGTCAAGGAGACTCACACGGTTGTACGGAAGTCGCTTGACGAACGCTGGAACCAGTTGCGCGAGGCGGTCGGCGTCGATCATCCAGTCAAGGCCCCGTCCATTTATCAGTCGATTGAGCAGAGCCGGGCGATGCTCGCTGGCGTTCCCGCCGACCTGAAGATATTCAACGATCTGGTCAAGGAGATCACCGAAAAAGGCGAGCAGGTGGAAACCGAGTCCGGGGATTTGCAGAACGTTCCCAAGGAGTCAATACCATTCGACGATGCCCGCACGCAGTTCTCAGCTGTCGGAGAGAAGGCATACGCGGCTGACGGAAATCTGCGCCGCGCACTGTTCAACGTGTATGAAGCCTATGACAAGGCTCTAAGCGCGACCGCTGTCGAGGCTGGACAGGGCAAGGTATATGCCGCTCTCAAGAACGACTGGAAGCGGTATATGCAGGACTGGCATGACATGCGCAGCATGGCGACCGGGGGCAGTCCGCTGGCTCGGCTATACCGGGCCGTGGATTTGCCGGTTGTAGCGGCCAACGTGCTTGGCAAGTTTGGGGATCGGCTGTTCGGTACATTCGCACGATACAGGACACTGGGCGCCGATCCGGCATTGCTCGGGACTGTGAGAAGGTTGTCCAAAGAGGAGCAAGCGCTGCCAAAAGCCAAGGCCACTAAGATGCCAGCGCGACCTGAGTCATCAGCGGTAGCCATTCCGAAGCCGCCGAATTTCGACGACATCATCAAGAAGACTCAGGAGGCGAAGATTGAGCAAGCTGAGAAAACTAGGGAGCAAGCGCTAACCTTGTCCAAGCATGATTTCACTCTGGGCCTGATCTCGGGCATCAGCGCATTCGGGCTTCACAGTTGGAGTTATGCCGTACCGTACGTACTTGCCCGTGCCGGGGAAGCGGTGCTGGTCAGTTCCGAGATGGGACAGAGATGGCTGTCACAGGTTACGCCCGCAGATATCAAGGCAATCAATGAAGTACTGGCTAAGTCTCCGGACAAGACTCCGATGGTCCAGCAGGCGATCACGAATGGATTGATTGATCAGGCCAAGCAGGGGAAGCCGCTGCCTCCTCTGTCCACATTCAGTGGACTGTTGACACGGGCGCAACTAGGGTTGATATTGAGAGTGATCGCGCCGCCGAAACAATCGAGTTCGACTCGGCAACCAGTCACGAGTTCAGTACCATGAGAACTGCGCACTTCAGGCCGCGGGTCGTGCGTGGATGCAGCGATACCCGTTCATGGCGGGTTGACCTGATGCTGTTAGTTCATGCTCTCTAACACAGAACAACAAAAGAGCAGCTGATCTCTTATGTGGATAGATCTCGACGGAACCAAATTCAACATCGATCACGCATTCGCTCTCAGGCCGGTCGATGACGGCGACGAGCGATGTATCCTGTTCCCGGTGGGCGCGTCTCCGATTGATGGCGGATTCCTCATTGAACTGCCGCTGAGCGAGGCTTTCGAGGCAATCCAGCAAGCACGGCTTTTGGAACTGGCCGGGATGCTGCCCGAGCCTGAGCTTGACCCTGAACAGACTGTTCCTGATCGCGATCCCGATTAGCCCGACTAGTCTTATCCTGCCTTCCCTGATACCAGTCCGACTCCTCCATACCCGCCAACCGCGCCAGTCTGGCCTTCAAATTCATCTTGTACCGATATCTCCTGCTTAACTTTTCTTTCTCGATTCTGGCGATGTCATCGGCTTTCGCCTTGGCCAGGGCCACGACCAGATCCTCGGCATCCCTGAATCTGAGGATCATCCGCAACGCCTGCTCGGTCCGCACCGGCTCCGGCAGCTTGACGATTCTCATGATCTCCTTTTCGATGTTGGCGCTGAACCTGGGCAGAGGATTCTTGCGCGCCCCCATCTTGGCCCGATCCGTCTCCTTGACCTTGGACTGCTCGCTGTCCATGTCAAGCATCCACAGGGCCAGACCCATACGGTCGATTACTCTGGATGGGGGCTCGCCCTTGACAATCCAGTACCCGTAGCTTCCGTTTTCGAACGGGACCGCCCGCAGGTAGCCGGCATCGACGAGCGCCAGGATGGACGTGTGCGGGATCATCAGGGATTTGGCGAGCGCATAGGAGTTGCACGCAAACTGTCCGGCGAATGGACCCATGAAGCGGTCGTCGGGGAGACGGCAGATTCGCGGGAGCGGTATGGTGCCGTAGCGAGCTTTCGGATGGCGAAGCGGAGGAGGGGGAGGCGGCCAGGGTTTGGGCTGGTCGGGATAATTAGACCGATTAGACTGATTGGGCTGGTCGGGATCATTAGGCCGATACTTAGCCATATTAACCATGTTAGCCATGCACGTATTATAATGGCTGGCTGTGGCTCAGCAAATCGTCAGGCATCCTCCGAGCACGAACATAGCCGGGATCGTATACGATCCGGAAACGCAGACGCTCACAATCTCGTTCGTGAAGGGCGGGGTGTGCGAATATTATGACGTTGATGAGACGAGCGCGAAGGGATTCGAGATTTCAATCGGAGCCACGGCCTACCTGCGTGCGTATATCGAAAATGTCTTCCCCCAACAGCGTATAATCTGAATCTTGCTCAAAATTGAATGGTGCCGTGGGCCAGATTCGAACTGGCACTGGATGCACTCTCAATGCATTTTCTCTGCCCAATTGGAATACCACGGCACATCAAAACGTCTTGGTGCCCGAGGTGGGACTCGAACCCACAAAATCTCTTCGGTCTGAACGAAGCGCCTTTTCCAGTTTGACCACTCGGGCACTGGTGCATGAGGCTGGATTCGAACCAGCACTGCCACTAGGGCAACTAGTTTTACAGACTAGCGCGGCGAAACCGTATCCGACCTCTCATGCAAAGTTGGCCGAGAGGGTGAGATTCGAACTCACGACACCCGTAGGTGTGACGGTTTTCGGGACCGTTGGCATAAACCGGACTCGCCCACCTCTCGGTATGGCGGAGAAAGTTGGATTCGAACCAACGGCACCTTTCGGGTACGGCAGTTTAGCAAACTGCTGGGTTAAGCCTCTCCCCCATTCCTCCGATTCAAATTGTCAAAGATCTGAACTTGGTCCGCCCGGCAGGATTCGAACCTGCACCGGACTGCTCTTGAGGCAGTTGCATCTTCCAGTTGTGCTACGGGCGGATGCGATTGAATTGTGAGTTAGAGCGACAACAGTCGGAGGAGCCGACTAGAGAGCGATGAGCGTAGATAGAAGAGGTATCGCATTGGAGTATTGGTTGCGGGTGGATGATTTGCACATCCGTCTACAGGTTATGAGCCTGTCGTATTGTCCTACGCTACTAACCCGCAACCGTATTGTTACGCTTCAACCAACTGCTTGTCAAGCGCAGCCAGTTCCTTGCGCAGTTCGGTCTTCTTCTCAGCAGGAGTCTTCAGGTTCTCCAGTCGAGCCCTGATCTCCCGGCGCCGCGCTTCCAGACGATCTGCGTTCTTTGCCATGATCTGGCGATCCAGGTTCTTGGAAACCACGGTCACCCACTCCGGCACTTCGACACTCTGATTATCGAATTCGCTTATCAGATTACGGGCATAAGCGCGTAGCGATACCATTTCGTCGATAGATGCACGGTTGGCGTCAAAGTTCTTTAGCTCTGTCAACATGGGCCACATCCTTTCTAGGCCGTAACGAGATCGGATTCGGTCTCGTTAGCGTCCTGATTGAGTTTCGATTTACGGTTAAACACATCCTTCAGGGTGAGGAGTTTCGACTCCATGATCTCCTCAACCAGTCCGTAGCGCTGGGTTCGCATGGTCTGAACCAAGTTCGGCAACGAATAGAAGTCCACTCCACCTTTGATATCGAATACCTGCATGTCGATACCAGCCGACTGCATGTTGCCGGACAATACGTTGCGCTCGCCGTCGCAGCGGTACAGGTATACTGGAACTTCCTTGCCAATCAGTTTGGAATAGTTTTGGTACACGGACGCGAAGTACGGTGGGGTATTTTCACCCCCATCCGAAACAATCGCGATTCCATCTGCCTCGACGATTGGCTTCTTGTCAATCGCCCACTGCAACCCGGACCCAATCGACGTACCACCATCGGCATTGACCCACTTCGTATCGGATTTGATGTCCTCGTAGGTCTTGCCAGTCACATCGAATACTCGGGCCGCGACCGTATCAAAGAACACGATCTGCACCTTACCCTTGACCATCTTGGCCAGCGTGGCTGCTACCAGCCGCGCCGTTTCAATTGCCTGCGACATGGACCCAGACTTGTCCCCAAGCACGAGCCAGTCCCCTTCAACGCCAGCCATCTTGCCGATCTGGCGCTCTTGAAGTCCGCGGAGCTTGTCCTTGAGACCTTCGTCGGTAATGGTCTCGGCCGCACGGGTCGTTTTCAGGATGTTGCGCGTGCTTTTGGCAGCCTTCTCCAAAGCCTGCTCGAAGGCACCACGCAATGCCGGATTTGACTTGACTCCCATTTTCTCCAGCATCTTCGTGTTTGTCACGAGCTGGGTCGGTGTCATCCGCTTAATGAGCGCCAACACCAGATCCGGGTCGTCCTTTTTCTTACCCAGCGCCCCCTGTGCGATCAGGAACGGAATGTTGTTCTCCAAAATCGCGCCGGCAGCTTCAATGGCGGTCATGTCCTTGAGCCTGGACACTATCTCGAACAGTGATCCCTCCGGATGAGCACCGACACCGTTCTTTTGCTTGAACAGGATGTCACCCACGCGATCCGACCGCTTGGTGTGCGTCAACGCGTACAGGTTCGCGAGCGTTGCTCGGTGCTGAATCGCAACCTTATCCCACCTGCGGGGATTTGACTCCAGCCTGTGAAGATACGTTTCAACCAAACGACGCAATTTACGCATCCGCCCCGGCAATCGGAGAGTTAGCGCAAACCGATATGCCCGTTCCAATTCCCGAGGACCGAGCAGCGCGATATGCGCCAAGCTGTTTTCCTCGAACTCTGCCGGATAGTCAATGACCGCTAGCGACACGACCGGCAGCGCTACTTTTGCGTCCCTGACCTGGCCCTTGATGCGGTCATAGGCGATCAGGTGCGCGAAAAACTCTGGCTCCTGCGCGGCTGCCGATCTCCCAACTTTCGTGTACTCGTCCAGCTTGCCGTGAGGAGACCGATGCAGTTCCGCGATGATCTGATTCTTGGTTAGCCCGGTTTCGGTGATGGTTGCCATTGCGATTGCTCTTTTCTGATGCCGTCAGATTTATCCGGTTCGTTCCGCTGACTGGATTGTCATGTAAACCGGACAGTTGGACGGCAAACTTATTGGCGTCAGATCGCGGCAGCTAATTTACGCGCTCTACCAATTGAGCTATCTCCCGGTCTAGTCGGGAGACTAGGACTCGAACCTAGAACCTCGTGTCCCCGAGACATGTAAGCGGCTGCATTAGACGCCAAACTCGTATTACTGAACTTTGCGGTTGCCCAGATAATCGACGAACCATTGATATTCGTAGTCGTTCCGGTCACACCAGGATTTTGGGTCTTCCGATCCCTTGTCCTTGTTGCACTTCCTGCACGCCGATAGGTAGTTAGACGGACCATTTACGCCCCCCATTTCCAGCGGCATCCAGTGGTCAATCGTCAATTGGACTTCACCCATCGGGCGTTCGCAGTACATGCATTTGAATCCGTCCGCAACCCAGACGCGCTGCTGAACAAATCCGGAAATTTCATACCGAACCTTGCGGTGGAACGCTTTCGCCAAGCCGCCTTCGCTGACTAGTATCTCGGGCACGTCCGAACGCTGCAACCATTCCGACCACTGATCGCCCGTCATTTCAATCGTCGGAAGGGGACCGTTTCCGGCACCGGGGAGCAGCAGGATGGCTCCCGCTCCTCCCCCGCCAACTACGATGCCCTCAATCCTGAGCATGGAGCCTACATCGCCATGCAGGACCGAGCGGTGCCTGAAATCGAGCTGGTAAAACCTGTCGCCGCTGGCTGTCATAACCCTTAATCTGAAAGATGGTGGGGAGTGTAGGATTCGAACCTACATAGCAGTCTTTGAAGGACTGTGCATGTATCCGTTTACATTGGACACCGAAGTGTCAGATCGTGTACGGCGCTTTTCCGTTTTGCTAACTCCCCAAACTTGACGTACTCAAAATTGGTGGAGGGGGCTCGCTTACGCAGCGAGAAACATGTATCCACCCAACGTGGACGCCTGAGCGTCAGATTGTGTGTGGGTCCGTGTGAACCCCCCCATAAATTCCCGAGAGATCGTTTCAGCAGATACCTTTCGGCATCACGGTTGGAGTTGAACCAACAACGCTCAGTTTAATAGACTGATGCCCTACCATTGGGCGACGTGTATGCTGCTACAGTGCTCGGGAAACTTTACAACTGAACTTTTCAAGGAACCTGCTTGCCAGCGATTGTCTCGCTGCGATTGATACAGTACTCCGTGTATACAGCGTTGTCAAGAAAATAATGCAACTGTATACAAAATAAATTTTGGTCGGGGTGGAGGAAATCGAATCCTCACCACGCGATCCCAAGTCGCGGATGCCAAGCCTTTACACCACACCCCGAAAGCTGGTCAGCGAGACAGGATTTGAACCTGCGTGTACATGGTCCCGAACCATGGGCCTGAACCGGGCTAGGCTACTCGCTGATGGTGGAGAGTGAGGTGCTCGCATCCTCGTCTCAAGGGCTTCAGCCTTGCGCTAAACTGTCTCAGCTAACTCTCCGTACAAAATTGGTGGACCTTGTCGGCTCTGCCCCGACCGCCTCCTGGGTGCAAACCAAGCGCTCTCCTGAATGAGCTAAAGGCCCACAGTCAAATTGGGGTGGCCGGTGGAACTTGCATCCACTATGACGAGGGCCACAACCTCGCGCCTCGACTACTTGGGCCTCGGCCACATCTGGAGCTGGCGACCCGATTCGAACGGGCTCAGTCCCGGTTACAAAGCGGGAACGCTGTCCTTACGCGCATCACCAGCAAACTTTATGGAGCCAAAGGTTCGGTTACGATCCGAAGTCGTACGCTTACCAAGCGTATGCTCTGCCATTGAGCTACCAAGGCTCTTGGAGCCAGTGTCCCGAATTGCACGGGAGTCTCCGCTTTACGAGGGCGGCACTCTGCTAATTGAGTTACACCGGCTCTGGACGACCGGGCGGGAATTGCACCCGCGATGACTGGTTTTGCAGACCAGCGCCTTACTGTCTTGGCTACCGATCGTTGGTGCGGGATGCGGTAGTCGAAACCGCTCTTATGCGTTGGCAACGCATCGTGCGCCCGGTACACTAATCCAGCACTGAAACTCTTGAAATTGGTGCGGGCAACCAGATTTGAACTGGTATCAACGCGTTGGAAGCGCGTGGTCCTACCGGGTTGAACGATGCCAGCACTGGCAGGGGAGGAGAGACTCGAACTCTCGTTGACGGTTTTGGAGACCGATAGCCTGGCCGCTGACTGACTCCCCTATTGGCGGGGATGACGGAACTTGAATCCGCTTACTCCTGTTAGACAGACAGGCGACTCGTCCGCTTCGTCTTCATCCCCAATGGCTGCGAGTGGTTGAATCGAACAACCGTGAGAGATTTCAGAGACCTCCGTCCTTCCACTGAACGAACTCGCAACATCAAACGTATATGCTCATCAATTGTCAAAGAACTTGGCAGCGGCGCGTGGAGTCGAACCACGAAAGCGAGCTTCAAAGACTCGCGGCTTACCGTTAACCGACACCGCTACACTCGCAATGCAATCGCTTGACCACATCGCATACACAGCACAAAACTTTCATCCACGTCAAAATGGTTCTCCTGGCGTGCGACCCGCGCCTCGTTCCGCAACTTGATATGGTCGGTTACGGATCGCGTGCATTGCCGCTCAGTCGTAACTTTCGCCGGATGTCCCATAACGTAAATCATCGTCAATCGTCAATCCTTAATCCTTGGTAGGGCTACGGAGAATCGAACTCCGGTTGGCTGATTGAAAGCCAGCTCGCCTGCCACTAGCGGATAGCCCCGTATGGTGACGATAGCGGGATTCGAACCCACATTCCTGCATAGAGAGTGCAGTTGCCTCGCCGGTTAGCAGATATCGTCATAAATTACTGTAAAAATCAAAACCCCCGGTAGTGAGCCGGGGGTCTGTTGGTGCTGTAAATCCTCCCGGCTCACATGCAGATATCCCCCGTACCCTGCCACGGTTGTGCCGCGGCTGGGCATGTGGTCGTGAATTCGAGATGGAAGTGGAGGTTCATGGATTCGGTGGGTTTCCCCAAACACGGACAGATTAGTACAGGTCCGATGTCGTGTCAAGAAAATAATTATGAACGTTATGAACGTATGGTGAGCGGCCCGAGACTCGAACTCGGATCGTGACCTTCGGAGGGTCGTATGCTGTCCATTGCACCAGCCACTCACATGGTACCCGATGCGGGATTCAAACCCGCGACCTGCGCGTTAGGAGTGCGCTGCTCTGTTCACTGAGCTAATCGGGCACAATAAAATGGTAAGGGGCGAAGGATTCGAACCTTCAATGTCACGTTCGTAGCGTGGTAGTTTGTCCATTAGCTTAGCCCCTCACATGGAAGGCGCTGGCAGATTCGAACTGCCGTTCACGGCTTAGAAGGCCATGTCCTGTCCGATTGGATGAAGCGCCCTCAAAATTGGTGGAACCGGCTGGATTTGAACCAGCGTTATGTCTCGCTTAAAAGGCGAGTGCAATCGTCCGCTCTGCCACGGTTCCAAATCTGGTGCGCGATGTAGGAATCGAACCCACGTAGTGCTCATTAAGAGTGAGCTGCATAAATCCACTCTGCCAATCGCGCAAACTTGGTGCTCGAACGAAGAGTTGAACTTCGATCACGCGATTATCAGTCGCGGGCTCTGTGCCGTTGAGCTATTCGAGCATAAACTGTATGGGCCTACTTTCGTCACCGACACTGGGACTGCTCCCACCAGTGAAATTATCGGACTACCGTACTTCGGCCCAACTTGGTGCCGGATGAGTGAGTCGAACACTCGCAGCTAGTTTGTAGGACTAGCAATCTACCGTTGATCTAATCCGGCAAAACTCTGGTCCGTCCGCGAGGATTCGAACCTCGGATATCCGACTTATGAGGTCGGTGCTTTCGACCGGCTAAGCTACGGACGGACAAACTTGGCTCGGCTGGTGGGACTCCAACCCACACCCTTCCGCTTAACAGGCGGCTGCTTGGTGCATCTCAGCTTCAGCCGAACATTCGTGCATAAAAATGGGCCACCATCTCTGGCGGCCCGGATTCCCCATTCCTTTGAACTGTCTGATTCCAACTCATTCCGAATCAGGGGTCACCGGGCAAGTGTATACGGATACGATTGACGCGGATGGTGACGGTATTTTTCCGCATTCGATTTCGTCTCACTCGCTTGGCGATCCTGAACATGCCAATATCTACTCACGAATCGTGGTTGTTGTCAAGATAATTCCGTTGTAGACTGTTCGTGTATGCGCGCCCGACGAACCCGGTTCACAACTTCGCGTGTTCGCGCTACCCCGGAACGGGTCACGAAAACCCGCGATGGCGTGACCGTATACAGGCGAAATAATCAGGGTAAGCAGGCTATGGCCGAGGCCATCGGCGAACAGCGCCGCGCGCAGCAGTCGAAATGCGCGAAGTGCGATAACTGGCTGGAATATGGGGATGCGGTATTCCGTGACAAGGAGTTCAGAGATGGGATCGAAAATCCGGTCGTGCACAGGAACAAGTGTCCTTCTTAATCCGGTTCTGATCCTGTCTGTCCTGTCCATTGTGTTTACGGCTGGGACCGCGTTCGGCCAAGGTGGCAGCTTTGTCCGTCAAGTCTCAGCCGGTACAGTCTCGAACGGCGGCACTGGCCAAGTCATCCCCTACGCGAACGTGCTCGTATGCTCGTATCCTGCAACCGGAACCCCATGTACGCCGCTCGCGAATATCTACGCTGATCGGGGATTAACTCAACCTCTCAGCAACCCATTTGCGGCCGATATAAATGGGCTATACAGCTTCTTTGTGGCGACCGGAGAATATCTGGTGCAGGAGACGACTCCAGTTGGAGCGGGTTATACGTTTGCTGAGAGTTTTTCAATTTTCAGCAACGGGACCGGGACGGTTTCTGTCGTCAATTTAAGCCTGCCCTCGTCCCTGTTTCTGACCACCGGATCGCCCTGCACGACCGTATGCGACTTGTCCGCCTCGCTCATCGCCCAGTCTCCGTATACAGTCTTTGGCAACTTCGGCGGATCATCGGCGGTGCCGTCGTTTGGCAGCCTGGTCGCAGGCCAAATCCCGTCTACACTCAATGCCACGACGATTGATGGCCTGGCCGTGTCTGGGAACGAGACTGTCTCGGGCACACTTGGGGTTACAGGCAATACCACTCTCAGCGGTACCCTGAACGTGACCGGCCTGACCACGCTCGGATCACTGTCCGTAACCGGGAACGAGACTGTCTCGGGCACCGCCACCCTGTCCGATGGCGGATCGCTATCCGGCACATTCTCGGGCAATCCCGCGTTCTCGGGCATCCCCGTATTTGGCACCCTGAACGTGCTTACCGGAATCGAGATCGGCGGATCGTTCGGGACCGCCGGCGCCTGTCTGCAATCGACAGGCTCGGGCTCGATCTATTCCGTCGGGTGCGGACTCGGCGGCACCCCCACTGTATCCGCTGAAAGCGGGTCCGGGGGCGGCACCGCAACCTTGACCGCTGGCTCGCTCGACAAAATCGGCCAAGTCACGGTCGTGGCCGGGGGAGCGGCACTATCAAGTTCCGAACTGTTTCTGGTCACATTCAGCACTCCGTTCTCGACAGCGGCTTTTTGTAATGTAACTCCCGCCGACTCGCCAGCAGCCACACTGGGGACTACATACGTAGGCGTGCCGCTGTTAGGCAGCGGTCTTGCAGAGTTTGCGGTATATAGTACGGGAACAGTGGGTAGCGGGACGACGTATGTATACAATTATGGCTGTAACGGGCAGTAACAGTATCGGTATCGGTAGCGGAGATCGATTATGAAACGAGTCACGCCGGTTACGCCGGTTACGCCAGTTAAGCAGGTTCTAATCATTCTGTCGCTTGCTGTCATCATCTCAGCCTCAGCTCGATCCGCCGCCCAGTCGGTTCCGGATTTACCGGATGCCCCCCGTACCCAGCCTGCTCAGTATACTCAGCCCGCCGCGAAGTGCGGCCCGTGGTCATGCTGGAATTACCCTGATGTGCCGACCCTGGAAGTGCTCAGGAGTAGATCATTTCTCCTGAGCGTCGGCGGGGAAGTGGGATTGGCTATCGGGAACGCCGAGGTGATTCACAGCAAGGAGGCTCACGGCCAGTGCAGTATCCTGAATCATCGGGGTCTTGAGAGCCGGGGCAGACTGTACTTGGGGCAAGCTCCCATTGTTGCCGTGGTCGGAGTTGTGGACTTTGTCTGGGGCAAAGTCAAAGGACCGAAATATATAGTTCCGGGGTTCAACGCTTATCCGGCCATCGTGCATATCAGGAACATGGTGCACTGGGAAGAGGATTGTTACTGAGGATTGTTACTGAAGTCGAGACAGGATGGCGTGAGGAGATGAGATCATGAACAGCCGCGACAGAGTCAGCAAGAAGATACGCAAGCTGAGACATGAAGGCGAGCGGCCCGATGTTGCGGTCGCGACCGCGCTCAGCATGGCAAGAAAAAACAGGATCACGAAAAGCGGCGGGTATCGGCGCGTGAAAAAGAGCCGGCACAAGAGACACGGACGGACGTATAATCGTAAACGGTCAGGAGGACGGTAATATGGCGAGGAACCCAAGAGTGTCCGCGGATGAGATCAGAGCGAGACGGCTGGCGAGAGAAGCTCGGGAACAGGAACAGGTACAGGAACAAGCGCAGGGTCAGATTGGTCAGCCTGCTCAGCCTCCCGTCCAGCTTCCGGAGTTTGGACCGGTACAGGAACAGGCACCGATTCCGCAACAGACCCAGACCGGGGACCGGCCAGCCCCGACTTTGGTCGATTTTGGCAATAGCGGCCTCTCAGGCGAATCGGGGATCGGGGGGTCTGCCTGGCTAGGATCGGGCCAGGAAACGCTGGCAGAGGCTATGCCTGCACCCGCGCCTAGCCCTGTAATCCCGACAGCAGTCACAACTGATCTCGACAGCCTGCTTGCGTCCCTTGACGCCTCCCAGCTTGCCCGTATGAGGTCCATGGCCACGCAAAAGGGACTGATCGGTCCTGATGCCCAGATCGCGGTCATTGCCCCGGACGGCAGCCTGACAGTCAGTGTCAAGCTGGACGCGGACGTGGTCAGCCAGCTTGAAAACTGGCGGGAACCGACAGACGTGAGCTTGGCCGATACGGCAACCCGGTACATCAGGGAAGCGCTGACGAATTATCTGTACGGCGACTGGAATCCGGTACCCGAGCCCGCACCAGTCGTTGCCGCGGCCACTACCGCTACCACAACTACGGTCACTACAGGAGCCTGATCATGTTCGAGTACCTCGAACCTCGCGACGGTCCGGTGATTGACGGAATGGAATCACAGGAAATCGTCTACGCAGCCGATCAACCGGAGTATATTCCACTCCGCACCCTGATCGGTCCTGATGTCCAGATGGCGGGTGTCGTCAGCCGATGGTCGCTTACGCCCGCACAACGCAAACTGGTCGCGGACGGTGCCGACATATTCCTCGAACTGTCCACGTTCGGGAATCCGTTACAGCCGATCCGTATGGCGGTTGGCGACGGCAAGATCGAGTGCCCAATGGATTCCGTGTTCAGCATTCGGGTTCCGGGACCGACTGCGATTGAGATGCACGACAGGGAGTTCACCAAGGCCATCGGGATCAAAGAGGGATAACCGTGTCCTCGTTACCCGTTCTCGGATCATTGCTCTACCCGGATTGGAACGGGATCGCATGGGTGCAAAGTGGCGGTCCCGGCACGACCGTACTCCCCGGCCCTAACGACGGCCCATTCGGCTATCCAGTCCCCGGCGTGAACATGCAGGAGTCCGGTAGCGGTCTCTGGCCTAGTGTTTGTGGTCATTGGCTAGATACGTGGGAGATTTTTATGGGATATGATGAAGTCAGCAATCAGAACGCCGCGATCGTTGCATGTCCCGTCTGCTCCTGCGTAAATCGAATCATCATCCCATACTCAAACATCTATAATACGGTCACGTACCAGATCGTTTTCGGCTAAAACATCTTTCCCTTACCGTTTTCGCCATTACTCAATTTTGGTGTGATCACTGACCCGTACTTCCCGTTGATTTTGTCCGCGTAATCGTTCCACTCCATGACTGCATCACTGACCGCGTCACTGTTACTGCTCCCTCTCTCTCCCTTTACCATCAGCACCGGCACGATTGGAGCTTTGCCGCCACAGCCGCACATGCACAGTCCGGAGGGATTGAGGGGAACGGCGGTTAACGTCCACTCGCGGACTTTGTACAGCTTCGACATCTCAGTCCAGCTCCATCATTGCCGTGATCGCGGAATAGTTAAGAATGTGAAGGTGCAGAGACTTCGTAAATTTACGGCCGTCCGACAGGGACACGACTGTAAGCTCTTTGGGCGCATCGAACAGTCTAACGCGCGATCCGTTATCGGTCGTTTCCCGGTACTCGCAGATCGCCGATTGCGTCATGATTACGCTATCATTCAGCATCAAGGCAACTTGCGGGAAAAAGGTGACCAATACTTTCTTGGTGACGAAACTCAACGCTTCTTGCTTCTTTTCTTCTGCCATTTCTTCTCCTTTTGAGTCGTAACAGGTGTGGAATATGTGGAATATACGGTTACCGCTGGAACGGTTGTCATGGGATTGCTGCTGTTCGTTCCAGTCATGATTGACGGCCATGTCGTGATCTGGAGTGGTTGCGACAGTTTCTCAGAACAGAGGTCGTTCAGGCTGAACTTCGGGCCGCGCACCTTGCGCCACTCGACCAGTTCCGATGACAGGAACGCATGAACTTGGTTGTCAAGCCGGATGGTAACCCGTTTCACGAACATTACAGTAGCAGCACAGTGATGTCGTGTCAAGAACAATCTTAGTGAAAGCCGCTGTTGTTACGGACATGGAATATTCTTCTTGCTGTCATCGGCCATCAGCCCCTCGCACATCATAACAATCTTCTGCACCGGCACTCCCAACGCCCCCGCTATCCCGATCAGGCTCCTGACCGTGGGCAGGGTGCGGCCGTTCTCGATCTTGGACGCGTACGTGCGCGATCCGCGGCCAAGAGCGCTGGCGAATTCCCGCTGCGACATCCCGGCACGGAGCCGGAGCCATAACAGGACCACGGGCAACGATTGTTCGAGTGTGTGGAACATTGGGCAGACCGCGACCGGGATCAGAGGCTCGGGATCAGGAGCGGGAGCGGTAGCGGTAACGGTAACAGGTACGATATCGACTGGCGGGTCCAGCGGGCATCGGCACCGTCTGCATTTACGATTCGACGGGACAAACTGGTTCAGATGGCAGCGACCGCATCGCAGAGTGACCCGGTTCGTGGATCGGCTCGGGGCCTGACAATCAGGAAGTGGCGCGATACATGCGCGGTCATCAGGCCCCGGTGCGATTGCGGGCATTGCGGGCGATGGTCCGATCCCCATGCAGGCAATAGTAGAGCAGACGGGGATGGGGAAGCAAACGAGCTGCGCTCAGCGTCTGTTCCCGTTTATGCTGCCTTTGGCTCTCTCTTCCTTCCCGAGAGAGAAAAAGTGGACGCGACAGCAGAAATTTGGATACGGGTACAAGCTTTTCGAATAGAAGACACTGTGGTCTTCAATGTGATCGCGATCAATATAGTGTTGTTCCAC
>Ga0074045_10000741_pt1 | contig 31809 bp, 30 predicted proteins | sample BogForMeECP23OM2_FD_94442 | JGI IMG/M metagenome (GOLD analysis project Ga0074045, IMG submission 94442) | Bog forest soil microbial communities from Calvert Island, British Columbia, Canada - Bog Forest MetaG ECP23OM2 | ecosystem: Environmental > Terrestrial > Soil > Wetlands ...
CCGGTGCTGAGCGCGGCTCCGCCGGCTTCTTCGATATCGACAAGGACTTCGGTGGAATTGTTGAGGCGCGCGCCGGTGTAGAGGGTCATCACGCGCGAGGTAGCTTTCTCGTAATTGGGGCTGAGACTGTGCGGGCCGCTGTAGTCCGCGTGGAATGGAGGATTAGTCTGGAAGATGAAGTTGGCCTGGCCGGAAAGCCAGAAGCGCGTGTCCTTGAAATGCGGGAACATGGCTTCCGTGCTGTCGTCGGGCGGAGCAGGATCGGGAGGATCGGCCGGCGTGGGCGCGGCGCTTACGGGTGGGACACCGGCTTGCTGCGCCGCAGACGGCGACTCGGGTTGCTGCGCGAACAGAGCACTCGGCGCGAAAGCAAGAAGGAAGGCGGCGGCCAAGGCAAGAGCAGGGGGCAGTCCTGGGCTGGAAGCGTCGCCGAAGCGGGTATCGTTCTGGAGGCGCACGCTTCCGCCAGCCTCTTCGGCGCGAAGGCGTCGTGCCATATTGAAAATGAAATTCAATTTCAACTCCATGCCCCTCACGGTAAGCGGCCGGACGAAGCCGCTCTGTGTTCTTGGTCACATAAGAAGGTGATGAAAGTCACGCGCCCGCTTTTCTCGTAGCCGTCGGGGATATTGCCCCCGTTGGAATATGGTTAACGCTCTTACAGTCCCCACTATTAACCATAGTTAATACCCGTGCCCAGTAACCTGTCAAGGGTCTTGAGCCCGACTGCCCCATACGACGAGCCTACGCATAACAAGTTAAAGAAATGTTACTGGCCGTCAGCAAGATTCTTCTGACGGCACCCATTGCATTTGCAGCCTCCGGCTGCCGTTGCTGTCGGTGACCGCGACCCAGCTCATGCGTAAAGATGTGCGTTCCTCTTTGCTTTCGAATTGCCCAGTCCGGGCATCTTCGTAGAGGATTGCATGCATGAGCTCGGACGTCGCCATCGCCATAGGTGCGGATAAAGTGATACAGGCCATTGCCGGTTCCCTCCTTTCCGTAAATTTGAACCAGAGGTTTTGATGTCATGCTTCGAGCTAACGCCATAAGAAGTTCATAAAGATCGCGCGAAAAGCCGCTTGAGTTTCCAAGGCGGTTCGTCAACAACGCAGCGGTCGTGCGCGCCAAAACTGAAAATAGCTCTGGCCGAGGCACCTGACGCGCGCTGCAACGCGGCACGCACCGAAACTAAGTTTTGGAGGTAGAAGAGGCAGGCGTGAGGCGATAGGGGAGGAACCAGTCTATCGGGTCACATCTACTGCTTCTACACCAGCAAGCCGGCGCATCTTTCCGCAGGCTCGCTCCCACTGCTAGTATTCCTACGTCGTGCTTGCAATCTGGCGAGGGATAATGACTTCCCCGCCGAGTCTTTTATATCATACCCCCCTAGGGTACATGTAAAGGAAAAAATGCGGGGAATCGCAAAAAAGTCATGCAGGACAAACTCCCGGAAATTTCGAAAGCGAAACAGAAACTGTTTTCCCGCATCAAGCGTCTGGGCGGGCAGATCACCGCCGTGGAGCGCGCCGTCGCTGAAGGGGGACGAGCGCGCCGACATTCTGATGCTGCTGGCGGCGATTCGGGGCGGCGTGAACAGCCTGATGGCGGAAATTCTGGAAGACCACGTCCGCCTGCACATCACTCATCCGGATCGCGGGACCGACTCGCGGGAAGAGTTAACCGAAGATCTCATTTCACTGGTGCGGGCGTATTTGAAGTGAGCCTCGCCGGCAGGTTCTTCGGGGAGCACGCGACGATCAATCGAAACATGCGGGCAGAGCCTGCCCTGAGCGAAGCCGAAGGGAGCAGCGCGCCACAGACAAAATCAAAAAGGACAGCCCGGAGCCCCCGAGACTGTCCCTCAAACCCTCCCGGTTAGAAGGGCAACTTGATGGTTCCACCGTACCGCGGGGATGTTGCAACGTGATTGCAGGACCATGAATTTCTGGTGAATTCGCCGACCTAGGCGCTGCTATAGTAGTCGCTTGCGTCTTCATGATTTGTCGCACCTTGGCGGTCTCTCCGGTAGCAGGTGAGGCCTGAACCAGGCGGGAGGATCGATGCCGTCCATCACATCGCGGAAAACCGAGCAGTCGCGCCGCTTGCAGGAGCGGGCGGCTCGCATGATTCCGGGAGGCGTGAACTCGCCGGTGCGCGCATTTGGTTCCGTCGGAGCCGAACCGCTGTTCATTGTGCGCGGCAAAGGCTCGCACGTCTGGGACGCCGACGAGAACGAATACATTGATTACATCGGATCGTGGGGACCTCTGATTTTGGGCCACGCCGAGCCCGGTGTGTTGGACGCCATCCTGGGCGCGGCCTGCAACGGCACGAGCTTCGGTGCCTCTACGCCTTCGGAAGCCGACCTTGCCGAACTGGTGCTGAGCGCATTCCCCCACATGCAGAAAGTGCGTTTCGTGAGTTCGGGGACGGAGGCAACCATGTCGGCGATCCGCCTGGCCCGGGCCTACACCAAACGCAAGTTCATCGTGAAGTTCGAAGGCTGCTATCACGGCCACGTCGATTCGCTGCTGGTGAAGGCCGGCTCGGGCCTGGCGACGCTGGGAATCGCCGACACGCAGGGTGTGCCGAAGGCGTTCTGCGATACCACTATCGCGCTGCCGTTCAACGCGCCGGAAGCAGTGGAGCAGGCGTTCCGCGCGCATGGCGACCGTATCGCGGCGGTGATCGTCGAACCGGTGGTAGGCAACATGGGCTGCGTACCCGCGGCAGACGATTATTTGGTGGGGCTGCGGCTGGTCACGGAACGCGAACGGTCCGTGCTGATTTTCGACGAGGTGATGACCGGGTTTCGGGTGGCTTTCGGCGGCGCGCAGGAGTTGTACAACATCCGTCCGGACCTGACCACGATGGGGAAGATTATCGGCGGAGGGTTGCCGGTGGGCGCGTATGGCGGCTCCAGCGAGATCATGGATCTTGTGGCCCCGCTGGGGCCGATGTATCAGGCGGGGACACTCTCGGGGAATCCGCTGGCCATGGCGGCGGGCTGCGCCACCTTGAAGCAGTTGCGGGATCGCAAGTCGGAAATCTATCCGCGGCTCGATAAGCTGAGCGGGGAACTGGTCCAAGGCGTGGCCGCAGCAGCACAGGAAGCCGGCATCAGACTTTGCCATAACCGAGTAGGGTCCATGTTCACCTGGTTCTTTACCCCGGGCCCGGTCAGGGATTGGGATTCGGCTTCGAAGTCGAATACAGACATGTTTGGACGCTTTTTTCGCGCCATGCTTGATCACGGAGTTTATCTGCCGCCGTCGCAGTATGAAGCGGCATTCCTGGGCGCTACGCACACCGCAGAGGACGTTCAGAAGACGATCTCGGCCGCGAAAGAGGCGTTCGCAGCACTACGGGCCTGAGGCTGTCCTGCGCGGCGCTACTCCGGCTCATTTGTGGGACGGCAACAGAGACCATATCTCCGGGTCTTCGGTGCCGAGAACCCACGAGCAAAAACCCTGCAGCCCGCGGTCGCGCACCAGGTTCAGACGTTCCTGAAATCCGCGCCTATCGGTGTAGAAAACCCATTCGCGGTAATCGTCCTTGTAGAAATAAAACCACGCGGTCCGGTCAGCCGCGTCCCACTCCACGTGCGGGCGGTACGCCGCCGTATACTGTTCAATGTCCTGCTGGCCGATATATTCCGCAGTGGGGTTCGGCTTTTCGTCTTTGCCTGGGTCTCCAGCGAACCAGTGATACCCGTACAGAGGAATTCCCAGCGACAGCTTTTCCTTGGGGACAAATTGCAAAGCGTATTCCAGGTTCTCAACGGTCCAGGGATAGCCGGCCACCGGACCGGGTGCGGTCCAGCGCGTGTTCTGGTCGTAGGTCATCAGGCAGATCAGGTCGACAGACTGAGCCAGCGCCTTGAGATCATAAGCGCCGCGCCAGTTGGCATAAAGCCAGTGGGAATAATTGCTGTTGCCGGCAGAGCCGGGAGCGTTGGGCACGGTCGCGATTGTGAGTTGCAATCTTTCCTTGTGAAGAGCCGCGGCTGTGTCGGCGACCAGGCCCGAAAGTAAATCGCGGTCGGTCCAATTCACGTTTTCGAAGTCGATCTGGAAACCGCTGTATCCGTTCTTTTTCGATTCGCCCAGAAGCGAGGCGATGAACGCAGTTCGCGCCTCGGGAATCGTAAAGAGTTTGTGCAACTCGGCCTGCGCCATCAGACCTACGATAGGCATGACCGGGACGTGGCGCTCGGCTGCGGTTTTGAGCACACTGGGATTGGGCCCTCCCCACACCAGACCATTGCCGTCCACCGAATACCAGGCCGGCACGAGAGTGTCGACTCGGTCCGCGTGGTCGGTGAAAGACTTTACCGAGTTTGCGCTGTCGGTCATGTAGAAAAGAGCCTTGGGCTGTGCCGCTGCCAGGATGACGCTGAAAAACAAAAACGGAATGATGCGCTTCATCAGGAAAACTCCTCACGCTTGTGACTCGCGTGTTCCTTTCATCATCTGCGGAATGGTGAGAAATGCATAGCCGGCCGACTCGTAACGCGTAATCAGAGATTCAGTTGCGGCGACCGTATTGGAGCGGTCAGTGCCCATCTGCCGGTGACCGCCATCGTGGAGCAGGATGACGTCGCCCCCTCGAATCTGGCGAGCGACCTTGCGTTCGATCTCGGCAGCCGAAGGCGCCTTCCAGTCGTACCCGGTGACATTCCACATGACCGGTTCGAGTCCCAGCTCTCGCGCAATGCGGAGCACAGCGGGCCGCCGGCCGCCAAAGGGCGGGCGGAACAGATTGGAGTGTTCGCCGATGGCGTCTTCGAGGGCGGCGCGGCCGTCGGAGAGTTCCTGCCGAATCGCGGACTCGCTCGCCAGGGTAAGCAGAGGATGCGTGAGGGTGTGATTGCCGACGACATGGCCTGCTCGGGCAATCTCGCGGGCGATGCCGGGGCGCTGCTGAACAAAGCGCCCGATCAGGAAAAACGTCGCATGCACGTCGTGCCGCGCGAGGACATCGAGCAGGCGCAGCGTATGCGGATCGTTGGGGCCGTCGTCGTAAGTGAGCGCGAGTTGCTTGGTGCCGCGCGCCAGGCCGGTGAACGTGCGTCCGTACCACTGCCCGGTGGGAGCCATGGTCTGGTAGCCCGCGGCTACCGCGGCGCCTGCCGCAGCCGTTCCTGCCAGGAGCGTTCCGAGCATGAGTGGATTGTAATTGTTGATTATTGATTTTTGATTGTTGAATGAAAATCTTCCGGCTAGTGAAGGGTCACTTTTCATTCAACAATCAACAATCAAAATTCAACAATGATTCTGCTGTTAACTCTTCCCTCAATTGCCACCGGGCGGCATCCGAGCTATCCTGCCACTTCCGAAGTATCGCACGAACTCATGGCTAATCTTTTCGAACTCCCCCGTTACATTGCAGTGGAAGGACCCATTCGAGTCGGCAAAAGCACGCTGGCGGGCATTCTGGCCGAGCGGCTAAACGCGCAGCGGGTGATGGAGCCGGAGCAAAACCCGTTTCTGGATGCCTTTTATCAAGGGGAACGGGGCGCGGCGTTTCAGGCGCAGTTTGCCTTTCTGGTGCGGCGATTCGAGCAGTTAGAGGCGCTCGATCTGGGGCCGCGCTCGCAGCGAATGGTGGTCGCCGACTACATTTTCGAGAAAGACAAGCTGTTTGCCTGCCTCAACCTGACCGACCAGGAACTCGACACCTACAACCGGTATTACAACCACTTCCGTGACCAACTGCCCACGCCCGACCTGGTGATTTATCTGCAGGCAACGCCGACCGTGCTGAAGAAGCGCCTGAAGAAAAAGAACGCGCCGGGCGAGCGCGCCGTGAGTGACGAGTATCTGGAGGAAGTGGTCAAAGCCTATGAACACTTCTTCTTTCACTACACGTCGTCGGATCTGCTGATCGTCAATACCTCGGACATCGATTTTGTGGATCGCAACGAGGATTTGCAGGAACTGTTGCGCAAGGTTAGCGAGCCGATCAAGGGCACGCAGTACTTCCTGCCCCTGGGCGGACAGGAAGCGGTGGGGGTGTAGGGGCAGTGATCAGTGGCCAGCTGCCAGACTGCGCGACTTAGGGACTTTCCGTCCGGACCTTCCTCGCAGCGGTGTAAAGACGAGGCAGCCATCTGCCTCGGCCACGAGAAGAGTGCTGCCCGGCTTCAGATCGACGTCCCTCCGCCGATGCGCTGGAATCGTGATTCGACCCCTGGTGCTAATGACACTCGGCCGTCTGTCGTTGTCCTCGTCTAACGCCATAACCACCTCGCGAACCTCCCGAGTTCGTAGACAAAGCAGGCGAAGATCAGAGTCCGCAGCAGTATTTTTTCACAGAGGGAATAAAAACCATCGATGCGGCGCTCCAAGTCGCGATTGGCTTTTCCCGCCATCTCATCTCTTCTGCGTGTTCGTCGGGTTCGGGTGACCGAGCCTCTGCAGCGGTCCGGCCCACCTGTATGCCTTTACAGCGCTTCCACCTGGATTACGGTGCGTTTCAAAGTCCTCGACTACCTCACCGGCTAGCTCCAGACGTCGTAGCACCGTGTAGACAGACGCCAGAAGATTCGCCTGCTGGGGCAGCCCTAACCTTTCGACTCCGTCGCGCACCTCAATGGGAAGGAGGGGCCTCCCGGCCGCCCTTAGGACCGTGCGGCAAGCGTCAGTCACTCCACTCACTAGTTTCTCAGTGGGTACTCCGCCTTCACCCGCCTGGACGAGATCTTGCAGCGCTGCGACTTTCCTCTTCTGTCTCGCTATCCGCCCCTCAAGTTCTTCTCGTTGTGCTATCAGACGGTTCAATTCCCCGACAGCATCAGCTAGGTCGCTCTTGTATCGTTCTGTCACTGGCATATATTGACACAATGACAGTATTGATGTCAAGCTCCGACAAACGCAGTGCGTTCAGCGCAAGGTAAGGAGTGGCTGTAGATTTCCCCTAGGCGCTTCCCCTTTCGTGCGGCTACAATAACCCGAGCGTCATCTAATGACGCAAACAGGGATGGATACAGGCTCTATCCGGCCGGGCCGGAGGGGCACTGGAGGACATCATGAGTTTGACCCCGATCAGCGGGCGTCTTCTCGACGAAAACCGCCCGAAAGTCACCATCGCGTCTCTGCGGGAACAGAAACTCCGCCACGAACCAATCACCTGCCTCACTGCCTACGATTACGCCACCGCCCGCCTGGTGGACGAGGCCGGCATTGACATCGTGCTGGTCGGCGATTCGCTGGCCCAGGCCATGCTCGGCTACGAGAACACGCTCTCGGTCACGATGGACGAGATGTTGCATCACGTTAAGGCGGTGCGGCGCGGCGTAAAGAATGCACTCCTGGTGGCGGACATGCCGTATGGGGCATATCAGCTTGACCCCCAGGCTGCCGTCAGCAATGCCATGCGTTTCGTGAAAGAGGGCGGCGCCGAGATGGTGAAACTGGAGGGCGGAGAACGGCGCGCAGACCTGATTCACCGCATCATTGACGCCGAGATCCCGGTCGCGGGCCACGTTGGCCTCACCCCGCAATCGGTTAACGTGATGGGTGGATACAAGGTGCAAGGCAAAAGTCTGAGCGGGATTGAGCAACTCATGCGCGACGCCGTAGCGCTCGACCGCGCCGGCGTGGCGTGCCTCTACCTGGAAGGCATTCCTCGTGAAGTGGCGTCCATGATCACGGCGGAAGTGGCCACGCCGACGATTGGAATCGGCGCCGGGCCCGAGTGCGACGGGCAGGTGCTGGTGTTCCACGACATTCTGAACCTGACGTTTGGAACTCCGGCCAAGTTCGTCCGGCGCTATGGCGACGCGGCTGCGCTGATTATGCATGCGGTGCAGTCGTTTCGCGCCGACGTGAAGTCGCGCCAGTATCCCTCAGACGAAGAGTCGTATCATCTGCCGAAAGAAACAAAGGCAGGCCTGGACACGGTGCTGGCTCGCAAGCGGTCCATGCGGCGCTAGAACAGGAGAGCGGCAACTTCTTCGCCGCCGATTCACGCGGATTGACACGGATCGAGACAGAGTTGGCATTTTTCCGCGGAACCGTGACCGCGGTGCTTGCGTATACTCTATGGGGTAGTGGGGTCCGTTTCGGAGGGTCTGCAGCCGGTTCGCGAACGGCATTCGGCGGTGCTAGGCTGTTGTGAGACGAGGAGGTATGAGCATGCATCTCGCGGCGATTTTCTTCTTCCCGTTTTTCGGCTTTGGATTGATTTTTCCTCTGGCGTTGTATTTCCTGCCGTCCATTATTGCCCTCGCTCGCAACAAGCGAGACACGCTGGCCATCTTCCTGCTGAACTTCTTCCTGGGATGGAGCGTAATTGGGTGGATCGTCGCGCTGGTGTGGGCGGCGAAAAACGACGTGCCCGCGGTGGCGAGGTAGCCTGAGACCAGTGATCTTGCGGCGCGTGCGGGCGGCGTTGGTTTTGTTGCTGAGTATCTTGCCGGTCGCCTGTTCGACCCAGAATGCGGCGAAAGCGCCCGATCCTCAGACCGTGCTGCAGGCTATTCCTCCGGCAGATCCAGCACAATATGAACGCATCCGGGACATGCGGAAGTGGCGCAATCCTTACCTCATTGTCCGCGCCGATGGTGTGGCCCTTTTCGATTCTGCCGACAGCGCAGAAATTGTCTTGAAAACTGATGAAGTGCTTACTGCGCTGGCGCGCCTGCCCGCCTCGAACTGGCCGTATGGCCGGGTCGTGGCCGTATCGGAGAATGGAGCCAGAGGCTCCGAGCAGGAAGGGGTTGCGATCCGGCGGACCAAGGGCATTGTTGGCGGAATCTTGGAGAGCGCCCACATCACCGTGAAGTGGGTACCGTCGGAGTGAACTGAATCAGGGTATTAGGGCTGAGGTCTTAGGTGTTGGGTCTTAGGACGCTAACCCAAGAGCTTCAGGAATTCCAGAGCGAATGTCCCCGGACCCAAGACCGAAGAGCCAAGACCGAAGACCCGATCGAGACGCGTGAAGATCTGCACCACCATTAACGAAATGCGCAGTGCGTGCCGCGCTGCCCGGCAGACCAGCAGACGCCTGGGGCTCGTTCCTACCATGGGGGCTTTGCATGAGGGACATTTGTCGCTGGTACGGGCGGCCCGTGCTTCTTGCGATGCCGTCGCGGTATCGATCTTCGTGAATCCAACGCAGTTTGGGCCGAACGAGGACCTGGCGAAATATCCCCGATCATTCGAACGTGACCGTGAAATGCTCGAACGGGAAGGCGTTGACTTGTTGTTTGCGCCCGCAGCGGAGGAAATGTACCCAGGCGGCGCGGTGACGTGGGTGACGGTCGAGGCGCTCAGCGCCAAGCTGGACGGGCGCTCGCGTCCAACCCATTTCCGTGGAGTCACGACCGTTGTGGCTAAACTGTTCCATATCGTCGAGCCCGACGTGGCTTTCTTTGGTCAGAAAGACGGGGCTCAGGCCGCAATCATCCGCCGCATGGTGCGGGATTTGAATCTGCCGGTGGAGATTTTCGTCTGCCCCACCGTGCGTGAGCCGGATGGGTTGGCGATGAGTTCACGAAATGCGTATCTCGATGCCGGGCAACGCAAACAGGCGCTGGCTCTGCATCGTTCGCTGATGCGGGTGCAGCAACTGGCTGATGCCGGTGAGCGCAGCGCCGCCAGGCTGGCGGCAGCCGGACGCGCGGAATTTGCGGCGGAGAGCTCGGTACGGCTCGACTACTTCGAGATCGTCCACCCGGACACTCTCGATCCGGTTGAGGACGTTTCCGAGGGTGCGCTGGTCGCAGTGGCGGCGTTTGTGGGAACGACCCGGCTCATTGATAACATCCGGCTTGAGAAAACTGCTGGTTAGGGCACCTCTGATTCCGCTCAAAGTCTGTCATTTCGAGCCGAGTCGAGAAAGCTGCTGCTTTTGCCCCGGGTCGACCTAGCAGGCTGCTGAAAAAGTATTCTCTGGGCGGGAATCTAACCGCAGCGGCTAAAGCCGGCGCTGAAAACAAGCCAGTTATCGCAGCGCTGAAGCGCTGCGCCACCCAAAATCAGGGGCAACGTCGAGTTTTTCAGCAGCCTGCTAGTCAGAGTTTCCTTAGGTGCATGTCATTTCGTCCGCCACGTTGGCCGACAAGAACCAAGCCGCGAGCGCCAAGCCAACCCGCCTTCCCCCGGCTAAGCATTCGGGTAAATGTAAGCAGAAGGAGAATCATCGTAATACCACCACGGGTCATACCAGTAGGAGGGCCAATACCAGAAGGGAGCCCATCCCCAACCCCACGCAGGCCAGCCCCAGCCGAATCCCCAACCAAGCCCCCAGCCCCAACCCCCCCATCCCCAGCCGGGATAACCCCAGTAACCGCCACGCCAGCCGCCATAATAGCCGCCGCGCAAAGCCGCATTGCCGAATCCCACGCCGGCGTGGTTGAGCGAGCCACCCGCGGCCGGTCGCCCATTCCCGGCCAGTCCTGATCCGCGGGCACCGCCAAAGGAATGCCACTGCCCGTCAGCGATTGCCGTGTGGGCTGCTCCTGGGCTTCCACTGCCAAGTCGTCCACCCATGGTTCTGTTGCCAGCCATGGCTGCGCTGTTGCCCGTTCTTCCGGCTAGGCCATTACCACTGCCTGATCTTGCAAACGAATGCCAGCCCGGCGAGGTGCCCCCGGAGGCGTGGCCTTCCCAGGACCAGGGCCTGGATGCACCCGAACTGCGGCCATACGATGAACCGCCCCGCATGCCTCCGTAGGAGCCGCGACTGCCGTAGTAACCTCCGCGTCCGCCACCGCCGCCAGAGTAGCCGCCCCCGCGGTAGCCACCGTAGGAGCCTCCGCCGGCGTGGAACCCTCCGCCACCGCCATGGAAGCCACCGCCGCCAAAGCCGCCGCCACCGTGAGAACCACCCCCACCACCGCCTCCACCGTGACCACCATGTTGGGCAAGAGCAGTCGTGGGCATGCAAACCAAGGTGAGGGAGGCGATTCCTGCAAGAAGGGCCTGCCAGGTGGGTTTCTTCATATGGATACCCTCCACCTACGGCGGTTAGTTGCCCCGGGCGGGCAAACCGTCTTTTTCGATCTTACTCTATTTAGACTCCTACTCCGGCACGAAAGTTGTTCGGATCAAGCAGCAAAAAGGGCATCGCGGCGCTTAGGGACGGCCTGCAGCTTGCCTTCGCGGGATCGTAAACAGGCGGAAGAGGTGTCTGGTTACCGGCCTTCGGGCGGCCTCGGGGGATTTAGGGGACAAGCTATCTCACTGGCCCGGACGCGGAGCCGCGCTGGTCATCTGGTGAGCCCAACTCATCGCTTCGTTATAGGCCCGGTTGATGAAAGGCAGCGACACATTGAGCTTTTTCGCCTGCACCGTAACCGCTTCCCAGTCGCCTGCCTCTCGCGCCACCATGAGATCGTAGACCGGGGAAAGACGCGTCTTGTTACCGGTCTTCGCGCCCAGAAGTTCCGCCTTCGTATCCGGGTTCAAGGCCAAGCCCTCCACCACCACTCCCATCGGTATCTCGAGGATGGCGTCCATCAACGAGAGCATGCCCATCAGAAAGAGATCAGATGTCCCGTGGTCCACCTTGGGCGCGAGCAGCTCACAGAATCGGGCTCGAACCAACGACGACAGAACCAGGTCAGAGCACTTTTCCTGACCCATCGCCAGAGTTATCGCCATCCGTATCCAGCGGACCAATTCGCGCTCACCCAGAAGGTTCATGCCATGCCGGATGGATTTGACTGGCGACGAGACCCCGAGAAGAGGAGAGTTCAGGTAGCGCAGCAGGCGGTAGCACAGGGATGCGTCGTGTTTGATGAGATCTTCCACCGCGGCCAGATCCACTTCCGGCGCAGAAATCGCCTGCAGCAACCGCAAGTTACCTGCCTGACTGGTGGGAATACGTCTGGCCCGCATCCGTTCGGGATGGCGGAAAAAATATCCCTGAAACAGCGTGAAACCGTCTTTCAGGGCCGTAACGAATTGTTGCCGGGTCTCGACCCTCTGCGCCAGCATCCGGCAATGCTCGCTGGCGTGTCGCGCGGCCAGGGCAGCGCCCTGCCCCGGTGCCAGCCTTCTGATGTCAACCTTGATGAAATCGGCCCGGGGAACGAGTGCTTCTCTCGCATCCGACGGCACGAAGTTATCCAGGGCGATCCGGTAGCTTCTCTGTTTGAGCCGCAGGCAGGCGGCGATAACACTCTCATCCGCGGGCACGTTCTCCTGGATCTCGACCACCACCTTGTCGGGCGGCAGCAGCAGGAAATATTCCTTCAATAGCATCTGGTGCGTGCAGTTGATGAAGGCCAGCCGTCCATCGCAGACGACATCGAGCCCCATCACGTTCAGGGTGTCGATGGTACTGCTGGTTGCGCTCTCCGCATCGGAGGAAAAGCGATTGTCCTCCGGGCTCTCGCGAAACAACAGCTCATACCCTATGACCTTTTCGTCTTCAGTCAGGATCGGCTGCCGGGCGAGGCAGGGACTCGGTTTCATGGCGGGAGCAGCTTGCCCTGGAGGATTCATGGTTCTACAGGATGTTATCGGCAAACGGAATAGCGGACTTTAGATCGAGGCAGATGAGTCGCCCGAGGAGCAGTCTCGACGGCGGGCGACGACCGCTCAAGGCTTCGGGTTGGCAGCGACAGTGCCGGGTCGAGGTTGCAGGCGCTGGCGCACCAGGGCCTCTACCTGCGACCAGAGATGCGGGTCGCATTCGCTCTGCGCATGGCTGGGGGTGAAAACCCGGTCGAACCAGGAAGGAGCGGGGCAGTTCACCGGCGCCTTCTTGTAGTCGAACCGGAAGTTGCCGAGAATCTGAGTTTTGGAGGGGTCAGCGGCCGTGATCTCGCGCCGGCCGTGCACGACGCCGCGCGGCTGATAGAAGTTCACTGCCTCGGCGACGTTCTCCGGAATGATTCTGTCGTTCTGCCAGAGCTTCGCGACACTATCCACCTGGACGGTCAGCAGCACCGGGATTCCCGCGCGCTGCAAGTCGCGAGCCAGCAGCACCGCGGCGGATGCTCCCCAACTTTGACCAAAGAGAACGATGTGGGCTTGAGCCTTCTCCTCGTCGCTAAGGACGCCGTCGTGATTGCGGTCGAGCAAGCTCAGGATCGTCAGATAGGCAGTCTTCCGATGGCGGTTCTCGAAAACCTGGATGTAAGTGTCTTTCGGCGCTGAGCTCCGGAGGCGCTCTGCGAACTGAACCGGCCCGTGGCGCGGATTGTCGTGCCGCACGAAGCCGCCCACGAAGCCGGCAACAATGAAAGACGGCGTTTCCCGCGGGTGGGCGATTACAGCTCCGTCCGCGGCGACACATGCGGTGAAGGCTGCACACACCACCAGGACGGTGGCCAGAATCCGGCATCGTCTAAAGTAAAGCACGCGGGCTCCTACTGAACGAGATGATTTTCACTACTGGGGAGATGCGCCGAATCTGAACCTGCAAGTCACAGTTGTGAGCCGCCGGCTGTCCCCAGGGTGGTGAAGCGAAAAGGCTTATCCGGCAGGCTTTTCGCTGATCTGAACCCGCAGGACAGTTTACACCCGCTGGTCAAGTAGGGCCTTCCGCCGCAGCACCGGGCGTCTACTTGGGCTGCGCTTTTCTCGAGACGAACCGGTTGCCGTCGAGGATGTAACGTAAAGGCTCGTCCTGAGCCTTGGTGATCCCAATGCGCGGAGTGAGGCGTATGCCACGCGCGCGATAGCCGTCGTCACCGATCCACAAGCTGCTGGCAGCACAGGTGAGGTCGCAGCCGTTGTCGCGAGCGCGCGTGATGCCGAAGGCTTGAGCCAGGCGTCCGGGACCGCTGGTAAGTCTGGGCCAGTCCTTCGAGCCGCGAAGTGTGACTCCGCGAGCCCGGACCATTTCTTCCATGCCGGAGAGCGGTTCCAGGGCACGGAACAGAACGGATCCCGCTTTGCCCTCGGACTCACAAGAGACGTTGAGGCAGTAGTGATTGCCGTAAATGAAATAGACGTAAGCGTGGCCCGGGGGCCCGAACAGCACAGCGTTCCGCGAGGTGCGCCCGGCGGCTGCGTGCGCGGCGAGATCGTTTTCTCCGAGGTAGGCTTCGACTTCCACGATGCGCGCGGCCAAGCGGAGGCCCGGCGCTCGCCGGACTGATCCTCGCCGGACCAGCACCTTGCCCAGCAGTGCGCGGGCCACGCGGCGTGGGTCGCGTGCGAAGAACGCCCGATCGAGCGGGTAGATCAGCTCAGTTGGTGTCGACATCGCGGCTTACCGATGCAGCCGAATCTTAAACGCACTCGGCCCCGATTCGCGACAGAAACTGAGCCGGTGTTCGTCTGCTAGGCCGCGCCTTTGGCCGATTCCTTCAAATAAGCGAGCACTTCTTCGGCGTGGCCCTCGGGCTTGACCTTCTCGAAGATGCGCTGAAGCCTGCCGTCCGGGCCGATGACAAACGTCGTCCGCGCCACGCCGATCACTTTCTTGCCGTACATGTTCTTTTCCTTCATCACGCCAAAAGCCTCGGCGACTTTCTTTTCGGCATCGGCCAGCAGGGTGAAAGGAAGGCTGAACTTGTCGGCAAACTTCTTCTGCGCCTTTGGAGTGTCAGGGGAGATGCCGAGCAACACGGCGCCGGTTTTCTGAATCTTCTTGTATGTGTCGCGGAACTCGCAAGCTTCGATGGTGCAGCCGGGAGTGTCGGCGCGAGGATAGAAGTAGAGAACCACCGTTTTGCCGCGCAGATCTTTCAACGAAAGTTCTTTTCCGTTCTCGTCCTGCAAAGTGAACTCTGGAGCCTTATCATTGACATTCATGGGAGTCTCTCAAGGGAAATGGAAATCGGCGACCGGTAAAGCCACCAGGGCCGCGTCCGGCTATGCTCTCCACCAAATTTTATACCGGGGATGGCTCTGTGTCGCAGTGTGCGCCGTAATTGCGGGGTTGGCGGCAGCAGTTGCGGCGCAGGAAGACCGCCCTGAAATCATGCCCGGCGAGCGCAAGGTTACGGTCAAAAAAGATCTGGGGCCGCGGGCTCTGGGCCTGCTTCGGCTTTCCGCGGGTGGAAAGGCATCGCTCGTGCCCATCGCCATTCTCATTAACGGTAAGTTTTGGGACGCGACGGCGTACAAGGCCGCACCCGTCCCGATGGCGCTCGACCCGGGAACCGTGTATGAGATCGAGCGCACAGGCAACTCGCTGGGCCTGTTTACCGTCGGCACCGCCTTGCACAGTAATGCCGCGAGCGCTCCCACTCCCTGGCTCGCGACCGGGGCGTGGCTTCCCGCAGGAACGGAGACACCGAATAAGCCGCTGAAAGCAGAAACCGTTCCCGTGGGCATCGACACCGGCGATGCGCCGCCGCGGCTAACCAGGAATCCGCAGAAAGAGGTGCCACCGGCCAGCACTTCGCCGGCCAGCACCGCACCAGCCACTCCGCCCGCCCCCGCTTCAAGTTCCGGTGACGAACCGCCTCGCCTGACCAAGCCGAAAGAAGAGACAACGGCGAGTACGGCACCGAGTTCCTCCACGCCGAACGCTCCAACCGGAACCACAGGATCGACCCAAGGGAGTACGCCAACTTCGACCGGGTCCGCGCCACCGGCCGAACCCAAGCCCGCTGAAGCGAAGCCGCCGGATCGTCCCACAGGGCCTGCAAGCGATAGCGGAGCTACTGCAGCGGGCCGGCCGCGACTTCAACGCGGAAAGCCCACCGAACCGCTGCCCGATGAGGAAATTCCCGGCTACAGCAAGCCCGGCGCTGCGCCGCCAGCAAGTGCCGCGAAGACGGCTGGAGCGACGGCCGCCTCAGAACCGGTCCAGTTGATTCCGGCAATCTCCGATGCCGGCGGCCCCGAACCGCGTTCGTACACCTTCGAGTGGTTGAAGGACGAGGAAGGAGAGCGCCGCCAGCAGATGATCGCTCTGGCCAAAGAACAGCTCCGCTCCTATCTGGATGCTCAGGCGAAGGCGCAAGCTGGTCCGAAACCGGCAGGGTCGCAGGCGCAGCGGCATGCTCCGAGCAAGAAACCGCCGGAACCCGTTCTCGAGAACGTCCGCATGTTGACCTATGACCTGTGGACCACGAACCAGCCAGTGATGGTCTTCAGCGCGGAAGCGCACCTGCCGCCGTCCGCCGGAACGCAGGCAGCAGTCGAGCAAGGCCTGCAGTATTCGATCACTCTGGTGGCCTACCCGGATATCTACAACAACCTGCATAAGCTTTATACCGGGATCACCGACAAGTACCATCTCGATCTCACGCGGCGTCTCGAGCTAATCGACGCGGTGGACGCGGACGGCGACGGCCGCGGGGAATTGCTCTTCCGCGAGACTTCGGATGCGGGCAGCGGCTGGGTCATCTACCGCGCCACCGCCGATACGTTGTGGAAGATGTTTGACAGCCTGAACCCGGAGTAAGAACTGCTTGCCGCCGTTCCAGGCCCGCATGAGGCCATGTTTCGGTAGAATATTGTGCTGGAACGCGAAAAAGGAACCGGCTGACGACCCTCGGCCGCCCACCATTCTTGAAGGAGCCCATCTAGTTGCGCCTCACACGCCGCAAGTTTGTGCAATCCGCGCTGAGCGCGGGCGCTGCTGTCGCGTTGCCAGCCTTGTTCTCAGGGTGCAGCGTATCTTCGAAAGCAGGCACGGCAACATCCGCCGCCGCGTCAGGGCGGCAATTCGGTTCCTCGACGGACATCGCATTTCCCAAGGGATTTTTCTGGGGCACGGCCACTGCCTCTTATCAGATCGAAGGCGCGTGGAACGAAGACGGTAAGGGCGAATCCATCTGGGACCGCTTCGCCCACACTCCAGGAAAAATCAAGAACGGCGACACCGGCGACGTGGCTTGCGATTCCTACCATCGCTGGCGCGAGGACATTGCGCTGATGCGGGCGATGAATCTGACGAGCTATCGCTTCTCGATTTCCTGGCCGCGGATTCAACCCTCGGGATCGGGGGGAGTCAATCCCAAAGGCGTCGAGTATTACAACCGCGTGGTGGACGCGCTGCTCGAGGCGCACATCCGGCCGTTCGTGACGCTTTATCACTGGGACCTGCCGCAGGCTCTGGAAGATGCCGGCGGATGGCCGAATCGCGACACCGCTGCGCGCTTTGCCGATTATGCGCAGTTAGTCGCGCAAGCGCTCGGCGACCGCGTTTCGGACTGGATGCTTTTCAACGAGCCGGATGCTTTTCTGGATCTGGGCTATCTCGAAGGCACACACGCGCCGGGGCGCAAGAGTCTGCTCGATTTCCTGCGTGCCACGCACATAGTCAACCTGGCGCAGGGCGAGGGATTCCGCGCGCTCAAGGCGGCGCGGCCGAAAGCGCGCGTGGGCGGGGCGTTCAGCATGTCGTCGTGTGAGCCGGCCGGCCATTCCGAAGAAGACAAGCTGGCGGCAGAACGCGCCCATGCCATCACCAATATCTGGTTCCTCGAGCCGGCGCTGCGCGGGCGGTATCCCGAGGCGCTCACGTTTCTGCCGGAGACTGCCATGGGCGTCAAGTCCGGCGACATGGAGAAGGCACGGGCTCCGCTCGATTTCATCGGCATCAATCTTTACTACCGCACGATCGCCTCTGCCCCCGCTGCCATGGAGCGCGCCGTGCACGCTCAGGAATGGCTGTTCCCGGTCAAAATGGACCTGGGACACGAAGGCCCCATGACCGACATCGGCTGGGAAGTCTGGCCCAAGTCTCTGTACGACATGGTCATGCGCATCACGCGCGACTACAACCGGCCGGTGATCGAGATCACCGAGAACGGATGCGCCTACAACGATGGGCCAGACCGAAGCGGAGTGATTCACGACACGCGCCGCGTTTCTTATCACCACGACTACCTGGCGGCGCTGGCCCAGGCCATGGCCGAAGGCGCCGACGTGCGCGGATACCACGCCTGGAGCCTCATGGACAACTTCGAATGGGCCGATGGATTCAGCCAGCGCTTCGGCCTGGCTTACGTGGACTACAAGACGCAAAAGCGAATCATCAAAGATTCAGGGCGATGGTACGCGGGCGTCGCAGCCGAGAATCGTGTGGGACCGGGGTAGATTGCAGACTCTGGATTCTGGATTGCAGATTTTAAATTTCAGAATGCAGAATGCAGGACGAAACCATAACGATCAATCTGCAATCTGGAAATCTGCAATCTGCAATTAGGGATCCTTCGCTTCGCTCAGGATGACCGCGCCGGGCTCGGACGCCCGGCAAGCGCGGTCACTTCTGCTGCATCACTAACTCGCCGTTCTCCACTTTCACGCCGCCGACGTTGTCGGGCAGCTTCAGCCGGTCGCGCTCCTCGGCCAGCTTCTTCTGCAGCGCCGGATTCACCAGCGAGACCGGGATATCCAGGTCGCCGACTTTGAATTCCGTAGGATCGAACGTGGCGTAGCCATCTTTTTCGCCGATGTGGCCGGAAATCGTGATCCACACGTCTTTGCCGGCAATCTGGGTAAGGAACTGGCCGTGCACGACGTCACCGTCGAAACTAACCTGCTGGTCTTTGATGACGGGGGCCCCGCTGCCGACGTCGGAGTTGGGAGTAATGCCTGACGCCCCGGCTGTTCCAAGCGATTGCGCCAGCACGGCGCTGATCTCGTCGGAATTGATGTGCACCTCGGCCTTGGGGCTCTGTGCCGCCGGCGATGCCATCTGTCCGGCGTCGGGCTTGGCGGTATCCGTGGATCCGGGAGATCCGCTCGCCTGCGACGTCTGCGACGCCTGCTGGAACTGAGTCATCTTCTGGTCGAAGGATTGGGCGTGCTCGGCGATCGCGGCGGGCGTCTGTGGCTGCGCCACCGGCGTGGGCCGCTTCAGGACCAGGATGATGGCTACCAGCGACGCCACCAGCGTCGCGATGCTGATAATGCGGTCGAGCTTGAATTTCTTCATAGCGAATCTCGCGCGGTCAGCCCCAAACGGACAGAAGACAGGCAGGCCCAGTGTTATGGTAGCGGGCCGGCGAGACAACGTTGAGATGACGAAAGTGATGGTCCGGGAGAATGGTGGCGGGAATTGGCTGCAGCCTGCTCAAAGCAGACCCATGGCACTCTCGCAGCGACCTTTGAGGCGGCGGTTCTCGGGACTGGGTGGGAGCCGGGTTCCGGGCGCTAGACTAGCTTCAATACTTTCTCCAACGATGTTACCAACGCTTCAGGGGTGTCTTCCTTTAGTACCAGCGCATCCGCCACTGCACGAATGCCGTCTACAGGTGCCTTTGTTTCCGCCAGCACGATGGTGGGAACCTGCGGCCGAAGTCGTTTGATCTCCTGTGCGATAAGCGTCACTTCCGAGTGATTGCGGTCCAAGTCGAGCACCACGGCATCCACCGGCTCGGCGGTTGCCAATTTAATCGCCTCAAATCCGTTGCTTGAATGCAGGACCCGAAACCCCGCGCGGTGCAGGTACCGCGCATGGGTCGTCAAACTTCTGTGGTCGCAGCAGAAATGGAGAATCGTGTGGCGCCTCTCGCGCTGTCCGGACATCTCGCCCCCCGTTTCCCGGGGCCTGCAGTCCCCCTCCGCAGCCCCCGATAAGCGGATCATCAACCCAGGCCATATTGGCATTCCGGGGGTTACCGAGTTTGTGCAATATTGCACATTTTTCAAAAAACCTTACTCGTGCAGGACCACATCGAGAAGGGTCTCTTTGATGCGCAATTCGCCGTTGTAGTCAATGAAACCCATGTCGCGGAACTTGTTCATGAAGAAACTGATGCGCGCCCGCGTGGTGCCCACCATTTCGGCGAGTACCTCATGGGTGATTTTCGGGGCCAGAAAAGACTCCCGCCTGCCTTTCTTGACGAAACGAGCCAGCAGCAGGAGCGTGCGGGCGAGCCGTTTTTCCGAGGAATTGAAGAGTTGGTCGATCAGGTCTTCCTGCACGCGGACAATATGCGCCAGCAAGTAGGTTACGAACAGCTCGGAAAAGTCATGCTCCTGGCGCAAGAGCCGGTTAACGACCGACTTCTCGATCCGGGTTACGAGGCATTCGCTCATGGCCACGGCCGTGGCCAGCCGACCCTTGTGTCCGGTCAAACTCTCCTGGCCAAAAAAATCTTCCGGCCCCAGCAATCCCACGACGGCCTCTTTGCCCTGCGATGAGGTGACCACCAGCTTCACGCGTCCCTTTCTCAGGTAGAAAAGGTCCGAACCGGGATCTCCCTGCGAATAAACTACCTGCTTGCTTTGGCATTGAAGGAGCTTCTTCCCTGCTCCAGCCTCGGAGAGGAAAGTCTGCGGGTTGAACGCGACGCGCGCCATATGTGCCTTCCGTTCGGAGACTTCACTCGCTGGTCAGCGCGCCCGAGTTACTTCCGAAGCCGGCAGGCCCTTCATTCCATGGCCTGCACCGCGACACGACGAGAGATAGTCTCTGGCAACTCGGAATCCATCATCCCGTCCCAAGGGAAAGGGATTCTATACTAGCTCATAGTATTACGGCACATTCGGTCTAGCAATACTCTGATCCGAGTAGACGCCGCAATCTATCTGCTGCCGATCGAACAGGTCCGGGGCTGCTCGTGGGCTTCGGGCCGTCCCACAAGTTCATTCCAGCTTCTTCGCCAGCAACTCATTCACAATCTGTGGGCTGGCCTGGCCCTTGGACGCCTTCATGACCTGGCCCACAAAAAATCCGAGCATGGTTTTCTTGCCCGCGCGGTACTGTTCCAACTGCTTGGGATTGGCGGCGAGAACTTCGTCAATGATCTTCTCCAGCGCCGACGTGTCTGTCGATTGCTGCGGGCGGCCTTCTTCCTCGTAGATCACGGGAAAATCTTTGCCGCGCTCGAAACACAGGTCGTACAGATCCTTGAGCATCTTGCCTGAGATCGTGCCCGTCTCGACCAGATCGGCTGACGCTGCGACTCCCCGCATGGAAATTGGCGAGCGCTCGATATCAATGCCCTTAGCCTTGAGGCGACCCATCAGTTCGCTCTGCACCAGGTTGGCGACACGCTTGGGATTTTTCGCCGCTTTCGCGGCCTCCTCGAACTGATCGGCCAGCGACTTGGAAACGGTCAGCACCTGCGCATCGTATTCCGTGATGCCGTAGTCTTTCACCATGCGCGCGCGCCGAGCCTCGGGCAATTCGGGCAAGGCGCGGGCGATCTCGGCTTTCCATTTTTCGTCCACCACCAGCGGGAGCAGGTCAGGCTCGGGGAAATACCGGTAATCGTGCGCCTGCTCTTTCGAGCGCATGCCGTACGTCTTGCCTTCGTTGGCGTTGTAGAGGCGAGTCTCCTGCGTGATCGTGCCGCCCGATTCGATGACGTCAATCTGCCGGCCAATTTCATATTCCAGCGCTTCGCGAATGAAGCGGAATGAATTCACGTTTTTGATTTCAGTCTTGATGCCGAACTCCTTCTGCCCGCGCGGCCGCACGCTGACGTTGGCGTCGCAGCGCAGCGAGCCTTCTTCCATGTTGCAGTCGCTGACCGCGGTGTAGAGGATGATTTCCTTCAATCGCGTCAGGTATTCATAGGCCTCGTCTGGCGAGGAGATCTCGGGCTGGCTGACGATTTCGATCAGCGGCACGCCGGTGCGGTTGAGATCAATGGCAGTCTTCTCTTCGGCGCCCGGAAACCCTTCGTGCAGGCTCTTGCCCGCGTCTTCTTCCATGTGCACGCGGGTAATGCCGATTTTCTTCTTGCCTTCGCCGGACGGAACTTCGATGTAGCCGTGTTCGGCCAACGGCTTGTCATACTGCGAAATCTGGTAGCCCTTGGGGAGGTCGGGATAGAAGTAATTCTTACGCGCGAAGATGGACGACTCGTTGATGCGGCAATTCAGCGCCATCGCCGCCAGCGTGGCGAACTCCACGGCTTTGCGGTTGAGCACGGGCAGCGCGCCTGGCATCCCCAGGCAGACCGGGCAGACGTTGGTGTTCGGCGGAGCTCCGAATCGCGTCGAGCAGGAGCAGAAAATCTTGGTCGCCGTCAGAAGCTGGACGTGAACTTCGAGGCCGATCACCGGCTCAAACTTGGCGTGGGTGGCGACGGAAGTTTCTGCGGCGGAAGACATAGCAGGAGATTATAAGGCCCGGGCGAGCGAAGCGAGGCGGAGAGGCCTCCCTATGCAGAGCAGTTGCAAGGGAGATCCCTCGGCCCGCTGGTGAAAGCGCGGGCCTTCGGGATGACGCCAAAATTCAAAACTCAGCCGCGATTGAATTACGGGTTTTTCGGCGCATTCAGATACTTGTCCATCGCGATTTCGAAGAACAGAAGCTCACGGCCGTTCGAGTCGGCCACGCCGGTAATATCCATGAGCGCGCCAGCCAGCGGTGACGAAATTCCGCCCACATCGAAGAACAGGAACCCCGACTGTGTGGTGTGCGGCTCGACGGCCTTGGCGGCGAACTGCGACGATTCGATTTCATCCATTTCTTTCTGGCTGATCGTGCCCTTCACGGTCTTGTGCGGAATGGGAAACGGGCTGGGCTTGGTGTTGGCCTGCGGATTCGACAGCCGCCGGTAGATGTCTTCCGGGGACGTGGGCGTGAGCCTCGAGCGATTCGCGGTGGTCAACTCGATTTCCATGTTGGCGAGGGAAATCGGCTGATCGCCGTCGTTGGTCACTAGGAAGAAAACCGGCAGAAATCCGTGCTCCCGAAAGTTCACGGAAAAAATCTTTGCTTTTTCCTGGGTGTCGTAGGGATCGGCGGCGATGGCGACTTTCTCATCACGATGGAAATCGTGCGCAGGATAGTTTATGGCGGCTTTGGCGACAGGCTTCACAAAGTTCTTGGCCGCCAGAGCAAGCGGGAGCAACAACGCCACCGAGAGCACTCGAACCACTGGGGATGAGGTGAACCGCGAGAGTTGCATGCTGTGATTATAGGGCGAGGTGCGCGTGCTGCGGGTAGCCGGTTTAGAATGGGCAGCTTGAGCTATTTTCTCTACAGTCTGGCGCTGGCGGCGGGAATGCTGTTGAGCCTGCCCTACTGGCTCTACCAGATCCTGCGGCACGGCAAATACAGGTCCGGTTTTGCGGAGCGCATGGGCAGAGTTCCCGCCCGTCTGACTGCGGCGAAGACGGATAGCACGCGCTTGAGACCAGTGATCTGGGTCCATGCCGTTTCCGTAGGCGAGGTGTTGGCGGTCGGTGGTCTGGTCGAGGAAATGCGGCGGGGCTTCCCGACGCATCGCGTGCTGGTGACGACCACGACCGACACCGGTCAGGAACTCGCCCGCGCCCGCTTCGGCCGAGAAAACGTTTGTCACTTCCCGCTTGATTTCGCCTTCGCTATCCGGCCTTATCTGCGGGCTTTGCAGCCGGAGTTAGTCGTGCTTGCCGAGACTGAATTCTGGCCGAACTTCTTGCGGCTGGCGCATGCGAGCGGGGCGCGCATCGCCGTGGTCAACGCGCGCATCTCGGACCGCTCGTGGCCAAACTACCGCCGCTTCCGCTGGGCGTTCAGCAAGATGCTCGCCCAGGTGGACCTGCTTCTGGCACAGACACAGCAAGACCGGGTGCGGCTTGAGTCCATCGGCGCAGTGCCCGGGCGGGTGCAGATTGCGGGCAATCTCAAGTTCGATGTGAACCCGGCGTCGCCGCCGCCTATGGTGGAAAGTCTCCGCCGATCGCTCGCAGCCGAGGGCGCCGGACCCGTGTTGGTCTGCGGCAGTACGGTCGAAGGCGAGGAACCGCCGCTCCTGAAGGCGTTTGAGAATATTCAGGTCGAGCATCCGCGGGCCGTCATGATGCTGGCCCCGCGGCGTCCCGAGCGCTTCGACGAGGTCGCGATCCTGTTGCAGCAACTCGGGATTCGCTCGTGCCGGCGTTCGCGCTGGCAGGGAGAACCGCTCGCCGGCGGCGTCCTCCTGGTGGATTCGATTGGCGAGCTGGCCGCACTCTATGCCCTGGCCGATGTCGCGTTTGTTGGTGGAAGCCTGGTGCCGCGCGGAGGGCACAATATCATCGAACCGGCGCAGCATGGTGTGGCCATCGTGGTTGGAACTCACACCGAGAATTTTCGCGATATGGTCGCGCTGTTTCAGCGCCAGGACGCGGTGCGCATCGTGACCTTGTCCGACTTGCCCCTGACCCTGATGCACCTGCTGGCCAATGATGCGGAACGGCGGGCTTTGGGCCGGCGCGCCGCCGAAACCATGCAGTCCCAGGCGGGAGCTACGGCCAGGACGCTCGAAGCACTGAAGGCGTTACTCGCGGCCAACCGCGATCCTCGGCCGGTTTCAGCTCAAGCAGCGCATACGGATTGAATCTACTCTCAGCCATCTACGGCACGGTGGTCGGAGCGCGCAATTCGCTCTATGACCGCGGAGTTCTGCCGGCACAGAGGCTCGACGGCCCCGTCATCAGCGTGGGCAATCTTTCGGCTGGCGGCTCGGGCAAGACGCCGTTCGTGATGCTTCTGGGCGAGCTGCTGCAAGTACGCGGCATCAAGTTTGACGTGCTGTCCCGCGGCTACGGTCGAAAGAGTCGAGGCGTGCTCCTGGTGGATCCGGCAGGTTTGCCCGGCCAGTACGGCGATGAGCCGCTGTTGCTGGCCCGCAAGCTGCAGGTTTCGGTGATTGTCGGCGAAGATCGCTATCAGGCGGGGCGCTTCGCGGAATCAAAATACGGCGCCCAACTCCACTTGCTCGATGACGGCTTTCAGCACCGGGCGCTGTACCGGGATTTCGATATTGTTCTGATCACGCCGCCGGACGCGGCCGACCGATTGCTCCCGGCTGGACGACTCCGTGAACCGCTCACTGCCCTGCACCGGGCCGACGCGGTCGTGTTGACCAGCGGCGCATCCGCCGCGTCCTTCCCGCTGGAGAGAAAACTCGTCTGGCGTGTGCGGCGAGGCATTGCGCCGCAAAATATTCCGCCGCGCCCGGTCGTCTTCTGCGGCATTGCGCGGCCGCAGAATTTCGTGCTGCAACTGCGGGCGTCCAACATCGAGCCCGCCGCGGAAGCGTTCTACCGCGACCACCACGCTTACAGCGAGAGAGACATTCGCGAACTCCTCGCGCTCAGGAAGAAATGTGCTGCCGGAGGCTTTGTGACCAGCGAGAAAGATGCCGTCAACCTGGGCCCGTATGTCTCTGCCCTGGAGCCGCTTGCAGTGGTTCCGGTGCGCATGGAACTCTCCGACGCCGCTAACGCTCTGGATACCATGCTGCGCGCCATCGCGGAACGAAAGCGCAAGGCATGAGAGAATCTGCTTGGTTAAGTGGGCCACTCCCTTCGGCAAGCTCAGAGCCTGCCCTGAGCTCGCCGAAAGGGCAGGTTTTGCCCGCGAAAGCTTGACGAGAATGAGCGACACAGGTCCACGCACGAAGGGTAGGCAATAAGAAATTCAAGTGATGACCAAACATTCCAAAGAAGCCGACCGGCTCAGAAAGATCGTCGAGGGGTTTCCCAGGATTACCGTAACGATGCTGGGCGATCTGGTGGCCGACGAATTCATCTTTGGTGAAATTTCGCGCGTATCGCGCGAGGCTCCGGTGCTGATTCTCAAGCATCGCGAGCGGACGGTCATGCCCGGCGGCGGCGCCAACGCGGCCAATAATCTCGCGGATTTGGGAGTGAACGTTCTTCCGGTGGGGATTGTCGGCGACGACGAACCGGGGCGGATGCTGCTGAAATATTTCCGCCACAAGCGGATCGCCGTCAGTGGGGTGCTCAAGGACAAGGCCTACACCACCGTGACGAAGACCCGTATCCTGGCTGGCATGACGCACAACGCGCGCCAGCAGGTGGTGCGCGTGGACCGCGAACCGCTGGACGTGCCCGGTTCTCACCTGACTCGCGAACTGTACCTGGCGGCACGCAATTACGCCAAGGCCTCCGATGCGCTGCTGATTTCCGACTATGGGTACGGCGCCGCCACTCCGGCGCTCGTGAACGCGCTGCGGGAGAAGGGCAGCCTGGGATCGGTCCCAGTCGTTCTCGACTCGCGCTACCGCATACTGCAATATTCGGGAGTGACGGCAGCGACTCCGAACGAACCTGAAGTAGAAGAGGCTCTGGGCGTCCGTATCGGCCAGGATTGGGAGAAACTCGTCGCTGCCGGCGAGCAGGTAATGGAGCGCATGCAATTGCAGTCGCTGGTGATTACCCGCGGGCGCGATGGCATGGTCGCATTCGACCGCAAGCACAAGCCGGTGGACATCCCGATTTTTGGCTCTGACCAGGTTGCCGACGTAACCGGCGCCGGAGACACCGTGATTGCCGCCTTTACCGCGGCCCTGGCGGCAGGAGGGACAACGGAGGAGGCAGCGCAACTGGCGAATTACGCGGGTGGAATTGTGGTCATGAAGCGCGGCACGGCAACCGTCTCGCGCGACGAGTTGTTGCACGCTCTCGATCACTCGCCGCCAGTCACACAACCCCATTGAACGCAGACAGCAAAATCCTGAGCCGGGAGCAACTTCGCCGGCAGGTTGACGAATGGCGGCGTACCGGCGAACGCATCACGTTGGCCAACGGCGCTTTCGACCTGCTGCACGTGGGGCACGTGCGCTATCTGCGCGGGGCCAAAGCTTTGGGCGGAAAACTCGTCGTCGCGGTAAATTCCGACGAGTCGGTGCGCGCGCTCAAAGGCGAAGGCAGGCCTGTATTGCCTGAGAACGAGCGCGCGGAAATCGTCGCGGCCCTGGCCGACGTGGATGCGGTGACGATCTTCCCCGAACTCGACGTGAGGGCAGTCATCCGCGAGATCCGCCCCGACATTCAGGCCAAGGGAACCGATTACACCGCCGAATCCGTGCCCGAACGCGATGCGGTAGCCGAGTACGGGGGCCGGGTCGAGATCGTCGGCGACCCCAAGCATCACTCCACCAGTGAGATCATTCGTTCGCGGCGGTTGCCGAGGAAGTCTTGATTGCTCATTCTGAGGGAAGTTCGAGGATGGAACGCCTGCTGATCGTGCGCTTGAGCGCGATGGGCGATGTGATCCATGCTCTGCCCGCTGCCCAGGCGTTGCGCGATGCATTTCCGCAGGCGATGATCGGCTGGCTGATCGAAGAACGCTGGGCCGAACTGCTCTCGGCGCCGGGAACGCCGCGGCGCGGACCCCGATCCCCGCGGCGGCCCTTGGTGGATTGGGTTCACTCTGTGAACTTGAGGGCGTGGCGGAAATCACTGTTGGCGGTCCACACCGTGCAGCAAATCGCACGGGTGTGGAACGACGTCCGCAGCGTGCATTACGACGTTGCCGTCGATCTCCAGGGCGCGATCCGGTCGGCGGTGCTCGCCCGCTGGTCCGGCGCTCGCGTCGTCTACGGGGCGGCTGAGCCGCGGGAGTCTCCGGCCAGCATCTGGTATACGCGCCAAACCGTAGCGGACGGAGCCCATGTGATTGAGCACGCTCTTTCCGTCGCTGCGACCGTGGCGGGGGCAAAACGAAACGTGCCGCGCGCCGAGTTACCTCGTGACGTTGAGACCGAGCGCCAGATTGACCAACGTCTGTCGGCGGCTGGTGTCGGCGGCTTTGCCATTCTCAATCCGGGCGCGGGCTGGGGAGCGAAGCGCTGGCCCGCTGAGCGCTACGGTTCGGTTGCCAAAGCGCTGGCCGACGACGGCATACGGACGATCATCAACTATGGCCCGGGGGAAGAGAGCTTGGCGCGCGAAACCGAAGCTGCGAGTGAAGGCGCAGCCAAGTCCATGAGATGTTCGCTCACCGAATTGATCGCGCTGACCCGGCGGGCGAAACTTTTTGTCGGCGGCGACACTGGACCGATGCATCTTGCGGCGGCGTTGTGCGTTCCAGTGGCCGCGATTTTCGGGCCGACCGATCCCGCGCGCAATGGCCCCTACGGCACGCGCAGCATTGTCCTGCGCAATCCGGCCAGCCCGACCACACACGCGCGCAATTCCCAACCCGACCAGCCTATGCTTGAGATTGGCGTTGACGCGGTTGTGGACGCTGCTCGCAGTCTGCTCGCGGGCAAGAATGGCGGACAAGAGTGTCCGCCCCACAGGGAAGGCGCGCATGGCTGAGTGGTCGGCTATCGCGCGCCGCATCCGCGTGCCGCTGGGATTTGTCTTTGCCGTGGTGTATTTCTGGCTGGCGCGACCGAACTGGCGGTTTCTAGGGTTCGGCTGCATCCTCATCGTGCCGGGACTTCTGATTCGCGCGCTGGCCTCCGGCCACGTACGCAAAAACGAGGCGCTGGCAACTTCCGGACCGTACGCGCACACGCGGAATCCGCTTTACCTGGGATCGCTGCTGATCGGTGTGGGATTCGCCCTGGCGGCGCGCAGTTGGTGGGTGGGCGTTGCGCTGGTCGTGATGTTCTTTGCCATTTACCTTCCGGTGATTCGCGACGAGGAGGCATTCCTGCGGCAGAAGTTCCCGGAGTTCGAGGAATATGCGCGGCGGGTGCCGAGGATGTTTCCGAGAATCGCCCCATACTCGCGCGGCGATTCTGGAGGATTCTCTTTCGATCTGTACATGAGGCATCGCGAGTACAACGCGCTCGTGGGAACGCTGCTCATGGCAGCCGCGCTGGTGGCGAAGATGATGTTCACCAAGAACAATTGATGATTGTTGAATTTTGATTGTTGAATGAAACCACTTGGGTACCGTGGGCTTCCACTCAACAATCAAAAAATCAACAATTTCCCGACTACTTCCTCGCCAGCAACTCCCGTGCCCGGCTCAGTTCCGGCCGCGTCGAACTTCCGCCCTCACAGGTTTTCACCAGAAGCGCGTAATACTCCTCAGCGTCACTCTGCTTGCCCGCCTCTTCGGCCGCGCGGGCCGCGCCGTAGAGGCCGTTGAAACGGTTGGGATTGAGCTTCAGGTCGGTCTGATACTCGACCAAAGCCAGCTGCGGTTGCTTCGCTTCGAGCAGCATGTCGGCGAGCATTTCGCGCGCCGGGATGGCGTGGGGTTCGTTGCCCAGCTTGTCGTTTCTGTCGGCGAGCGCGCGGAGGCTGGCGAGGGCTTCGTCGTTATTGCCTTCGGTATGGGCGACCCAGGCAGCGGCTGCCTGATATGCCTGCCCGACGCCTTCGGCGAAGTCCGGCTTGTTCTCCGCCAGATATTGTTTGCGTATGCCCTCGATCTGGTCGAGATCCTTGTGGGCCTGCGCGAGGTTCCCGCTGCGCGCTGCGCCGACGGCCCGCGCAAAATAGGTGATAGCATGGTCCACCGGCAGGCCGCCGGGGACGGGCGTCAACGCGGCGGCGTCCTGCCAGTGCCGCAGTTCGAGGTCATACTGCGCGGGAAAGCCGGACAGGGCTGCGGTCTGCGGATCGAAGTCCTCGCCGTACATGTGCGACTCCATGCGCGGCATGGCCTTGACCCCGTCGATAATCTTCGCCGCTTCAGCTTCGCGTCCGCTTTGCAGGTAGGCGTAGACGAGGAAATCCATGGCATGGAACTGGTGGCCTTCGCCGCCCATGCCCATGGCAGCAGTCTTGCGTGTCGCGGCGATGGAGGCCAGATTCGAGTTGATGTCGTCTTGCCAGAGGCCGACGCGAGCGAATATGTGCGACGGCATGTGCAGCGCGTGCGGGGAGGCTGGCGCGATTTGGGCGTAGCGGCGCGCGGCAGGAAGGCCGAGTTCAGCCAGTTGCGGCTTGTCGTAGCTGTGGATCAGATAATGCGCCACGCCGGGGTGATCCGGTTCAATGGCGAACAGCTTCTCGAGAATCGCAGCCGCTTGTTTGCGGTTGGCGAAGGTCTCGTCGTTGTGCGGCTCGGAGGCTAGCAGCGAAAGCGCGTAGAAGGCGGCGGCCTCGTGGTCGTCGGGATAAGATTGGTACGCTTTTCTCATCCAGTCGGAGTAGGCTCTGGCGCGGGCGGCGTGATCGGACTTCTCTGAGTTGCTATAAAAGGCTCCGATGGCGGCGATGTACGCCTGCTCGCGCGGAGTGGCTTTCTCGGCGAGCTTCTTGGCCGTGCTTGTTTGATCCAGGCCGCGGGCGATCACTTTGGCGTCAGGCTCGTTCCACAGCTGATGCCACAGGCTCATGGCGACTCCCCAATGGGCCATGGCACAGTTCGGATCGTCCTTGGCAATCTCCAGGAATTCCTTCTCGGCCTCCTCGTACCAGAAGGAGTGCAGCAGAGCAACGCCACGCTCGAACGGCTTCTCGACTGACGGCGCGCACGAAACCGGGAAATGAACCGTCCCCAGCTGGGCCTGGTTAAGATCCTCGTGGTGATGGTGTTCCTGGTCGTCGTCGGACAGTGCAGGGCAAACAAGGAGCAGCGGAAGCAACAGCAACCACGCTAAACGTTTCATGACAGGACCCCGCTGAGAAGGGAGTCTAGAGGAGAGCAGCCGAGGCGGTCAAACCCGGGCACGAAAAAGCCCCTCGCTTGTGCGAGGGGCTTCTCCTAAAGAATCACGTCGAGGCCTGGCGCCTGCGCGCGATGTTAAGACTTACTTCGTCGAGGCCAGTTGCTCCAGATCGTTCTTCAGCAAGCTGATTTCGACGCGGCCTCCGCTGACATGTTTGGTCTTGGCGGCAGCTTCATCGGCTGATGGGGCGTTGCCCATGCCAACCAGATAGATGCGATAGACCGGGATCTCATGGTTGAGCACCAGGTAACGCACCACCGACTCGGCCATCTTCTGCGAGTTGGTGATCGCCGTCTGGCCCTTGCCGGAAGAGAAGCCCTGCACTTCGAAGATATAGCCGTGCTGTCCCTTGACGGTAATAGCCATCTGATCGATCGCGTCCTTGGCGGTCTGGCTGAGCGTGGTCTGGCCGGGGCGGAAGCGAATCTCAGTCTGGTTCTGCGCTTTGTACTGATCAATGTTGCTGACGACGGTTTCGACCGTCTGCACGCGGGTGGTGGCTTGCTGCGCGGTCTGCTGGGCCATGGTCGCCTTGTTGCCGGCGTCGAGAGCGTGCTGATCAGCCTGGTCAGCCTTATCGGAAGCGAGCTTGATACCGGCCTGGGCGCGGGCGTCCGTATCGCGGATCGCCTTGCTGTTGGCGGAGGTCAGTTCGTCGAGTTCGTTGACGCGGTCGCGAATGGGCTCAGTCTGGCGTTTCACATAGTTCTTACGCGCAAACGGATTGATGCGTCCCCAAAAGCCCTCACGGGATGGCAGAGCCAAAGGCGCTTTGCCGGTCGCGGTGTCGGTTGACGTCGCCGGGGTTGCGGCAGGCTGGCTCGGGTTGGACGATGTGGTCTGCGCGAGGACCGGCACTGCAAGAACGGCGGCCAGCGGCAGGGCGATGAGTAGGCGATGCTTCATAATAGCTTCCTCCAAGTTAGGGAGCGTTTGGGGCTCCGTCCGGCACGCTTCAGCGTGCGTGAAATTTTGGTCGCGTCCCCTGAACAGCACAAAATGTAGCAGATTTGTCACTCGGCCCGCGGCGACGCAACGTTGGGCCGTTGAACCCGGGGCGCCCGGTTACCTTGGCCCCTGTACTTCCTACTACAGGTTGGATGCCAAAGAGAGCATTGGTGCATACCGAGCTAAGTCTCTGATATCTAAAGAGATTGTAGTCCTGACGGAAGCGGGAAGATAGTCCCGGCACGTAATTTTGGCAAACCTGATATAAAAACTGCGTAATTCCTTGGAACTCTTGCAATACGGGGGAGGGGTATTTTGCCAGACAGAAAACTGGGTTGGGACGGGCAGCGGAGACAGAATGTAAATCGACCTGCAGTACTGTTGGGACTCACAGTAGGGATACTCTGTGGGGCAATGTGGGGTTATGAGGCGCGGGTGGCCGATGCGGAATCGCCCTCGGGGACGGCATCTTCGCGCCTGTCAGCCGAGCATTTGCAGCAGTACTCCGACCTGGCCGTGACCTGGATGCAGGAATATCTGCGCATCGATACGACCAACCCGCCCGGAAATGAAATGCGGGCAGTTGCGTTCTTCAAAAATATCCTGGATCAGGAAGGCATTGAAAATCGCGTGTTCGAGTTCGCGCCCGGACGCGGCGATCTGTGGGCGCGGCTTCCCCC
>Ga0074045_10000743_pt1 | contig 31793 bp, 32 predicted proteins | sample BogForMeECP23OM2_FD_94442 | JGI IMG/M metagenome (GOLD analysis project Ga0074045, IMG submission 94442) | Bog forest soil microbial communities from Calvert Island, British Columbia, Canada - Bog Forest MetaG ECP23OM2 | ecosystem: Environmental > Terrestrial > Soil > Wetlands ...
ACCTCGCGATCTTTCCACAATAGGCATCGGCCAGCAGTGTCTTGCTCCAAAACCGCCAACTATCCCTGCTGTAAGAAAAACAAAAAGCAGGACGTCGCCCCGGTCCGTGTCGATGAGAGGCTCTCTTGCCTCTCGGTTGTGCTCTTTTGCATACTTTCCAATAAGGGACTTATCGACGCCTTCCCACTTTTCAGCAGTCAAAGCGGCGGCTGGCAGAAAGCAGAATTCAATAACAGGGAGAAGGACAATAAACAGACTTTTTTTTCCATGGTGAGGTACACGCCAGATCTTGAACTGCATTCTTCTGCTCACGCCGTCACTTCCTCAGGATTGATGACCCGCACTTTAATCAGGAAGTTGGGTCTTCTCTTGTGGAGAAGGACCCTCATTCCCGCTGTGATCACGCCTTCAACAATTCCCAAAGACACCTCAGTGGAGCTGAAGGCAATAACTATTTTCATGACACTGGGCGGGTATGGCGACCCTCCTCTTATACCAACACCAGGTCTAGCGAATGTGACGAGAGATGTAGCCCAATCAGCCATCAAACCGGCCATAACAACAGCGGTCACTAGTTTGACATTGATAGCCCGCACTATTCTGAAAGTGCCATATCCTGCAAAGGAGCCAAGGAGAATACCAGAAGTGCCCTTTCCGCACAGATCGGAGCAACTACGTGCAGCAGGTATGGGTATCGTCATAAACGCGATGATAAAAACAAATGCAGCCATCAGCCCGCCCAATGGTTTATATAAGAGATCAGCACTGGAAAGTCTTTTAAGCTTACATAATCCATAAGCGACAAAGAGAATTGGCGCACAAACCAGACCGCCGCCCAGTTAAGCGGCAGTATTCCTTCAGTCATAGGCATGCTGAAGAATTCAGACGTGACAATCATCTGTAACGAACAGGCACCTGCAGCGTATAGAAGGCCTCCGCTGAAGCTTCGCATCACATCTCCCCTGCCATCCTTAATAAGGCGTTTACTATCGCCACAGCGACAGGTGTACCACCTTTTCTGCTCAGGTTAGTGATAAAGGGAAAACGCTGTTCTGCAAGTAACACCTTTGATTCAAAGGCCTTGACAAAGCCAACTGGAACTCCGACAACGAGGATGGGCTCACTCAAAGGGCAATCGGCAGCATTTAACATCTCGATCAATCTTAACAGCGCCGTAGGTGCGTTTCCTACCGCTATAATCCCAATGTTGCCCCCCTCTTTTAGTCCCAATTCTATACCGCTCTCCGCCCTTGTTTTATTGTTTGTATTCTCTTTGCCAGGATCGATGTCTTCGATCTTCTGTATATTGCAGATAACCTTGCCACCCCACTTTTCCAGAAGCCTTTTGTTTATTCCTGTCTTGACCATTTCGACATCGGTGAGGATATCTTTGCCAGATACTATAGCCTTCAATCCCGCTTTTATGGCGTCAGGATGAAATAGGAGCGAATTTTTGAACTCAAAATCTGCCGTTGCATGGATTACGCGATTGACAATAGGCAGTTGTTCAGCTGGCACATCACTAAGACTAATCTCTTCCGAGATTATTTGAAAGCTCCTCTTCTCTATCTCCTGAGGCGTGAGTGTTCCTGCACTGCTGATTTTCTCTCTCACAATTTCGACCAGTTTCTTGTGAACGCCCAGAGGCTCAGTGTAAATGAACTCCACAGCGGGATATTTTTCTCCCGCCTCTTTGATCATTTTTGGTATGTCCTTTGTCACATGCACACCGGAAGTGAGGAAATAGGGATGGATGGTTATCCTCTCAGTTCCATCCACCACACATTCTTTTATAGTCTGCATGATATCCGGGCTTGCAAACTGAAGGTATGCAACTTTCACGCACCCTTTATTACAACCGGGGTGGAGAGCATTGTGTAAAAGCTTTCCTACTAACTGGATGTTATTAGCTTCTTTTTTTGGACTGCCATGTCCTATCAGGATTATGTGCTCCATTAGTGCTCCTTTATCCCAGTGCATGGGATGCCGCCTGCTTCAGCAACCAGGGGTTTCCTCTTCCGAACTGACTCGACAAAATGCATGAAATTCTTTGCAATAGGAGGATTGCTCTTGAAGTGGATGTGAACATAGCTGGCAAAGGTATTGTTAAATCTGTATCCCTCCTCATCGAGAGTCTTCCCAGCGTTATCCCTTACGGAATAAGTGCTGGAGATCTTCGAAGAGAGGACTCTGCCTTTTATCTCTGAATAGTGGAACTCGTGACCTCGCAACAGGGCGCCCTTTCTGCCGAGAATACAGTCCTCTCTCAGTTCAATCTCCCTGTAGCCGAGATGCGACCTACCTTTTTTCATTTCTGTCTCGAAAGGCAAGATGTCCACCATCCTAAAAAAAGTGCGTTTAAAATCGTATATACCTCGTGAAAGGTACATTAGGCCTCCACACTCAGCGTAGATAGGGTTACCTGAAATCGCCCAGCGACTTACGACGTTGAGCATAGATGTGTTTTCAGACAATTCCTTTGCATAAAGCTCAGGATATCCTCCCCCAATGTAGATCGCATCCGTGCCATCTGGTATTCCAGGATCAGTTAGAGGGCTGAATTTCAGTATCCTCGCACCGGCATCCTTTAACAGATCAAGATTCTCTTCATAGTAGAAATTGAATGCCTTGTCATAGGCAACAGCAATTGTTGCTTCAGAAGTCGGAGGCATATGAGGTTTAGAAGTCGTATCAAGAAATATTTTCTCTGATACTATTTCCGCTTGCTGTTCGGCGGATTCCCCGTGTTTCAAAGCAATTATGCTGTCAATGTCTATATGCGCCAAAACCCCTTCTACAAGTTTCTGTACATTTTCAGACGCCATAGGGCTCTCTTCCGCCACAGTAAGTCCGAGGTGTCGATGAGGGATCTCAAAATGCAAATCCCTCGGAAGGTACCCATACACACGCATGCCTCTCACGCTGTTTTTTAATCTTTCGTAATGCCTTTCTGATGCGACACGGTTAAAAATCACGCCCGCAATCTGTTGGGCAGGGGTCATGATTTTATTACTCAGACTTCCGGATGTAACGCCGTTCATCTCAAAATCGGCAAATCCTTTTACAATCGCCCCCACGCTTTCAGCCATCCCGAATGCATCAATGACAAGGATGATGGGCAGATTCAAGAGGACTGCCAAATCTGCCGTGCTGAATTCCCCGTCATACATCCCCATAACTCCCTCTATTACGGCGATATCAACGTCTTTTGTGTATCGCCTGAAACAATCCAGCACCCCTCCCTTGCCGCACATCCAGATATCAAGATTTCTTGAAGGCCTTCCGGCGATAAAGCCTTGAAGGCCCGTATCGATAAAATCCGGACCGGCTTTGAATGGCTGAACCCTGAGCCCTTTACTCTTTAACACGGCAAGGACTCCCAAGGTCACCGTTGTCTTTCCACACCCACTGTGCGTACCAGCTATCACTAAGCCCTGCATGGGGATGCCAGCTCCTTAAGTAAGCGCATATTGTCTCCATGAGATTTTACTGCAACTCTTATAAATGAATCATCTAGACCTTCAAAATTTGAACAGTCCCTAATAAGGATGCCTACCCCCCTGAGACGGGCGACTACCGCTTTTGCGCAATTCAATTTCAACAGATAGTAATTGGCACAAGATGGGCAGAAATCAATCCCATTAACTCTAAAACCTTCCTCGAGAATCATTTTTTCTGTTCTAATAACCTTAAATGTTTCATCTTTGTATGCGTTATCCTTGAGAGCAGTGATGCCAGCTATCTGTGCCAGGGTATTTACCGTCCACGGTTCTTTAAGTCGTGTTATTGCGTCAATGAGGGATAGCGGGATAATCCCATACCCTATTCTCAGCCCCGGAAGGGCGTAGAACTTTGTCAGTGACCGCAACACGATCAAATATGGATTAATCCGAACCTCATTCACCATAGAATCATCGGGCGAGAAATCTATAAATGCCTCATCCACGATAAGATGGCACTTCAGATCTCTAGCTGCTTTAGCTATTTCGATCATTTCCGCCTTTGGAATCAGCCTGCCGGTCGGATTGTTAGGATTACATAGAAAAGCCATATCACAGGGGGATGATACGGGATGAGTAACAGGCAGCAAATTGGTTCCTTGTCTGAAGGCTTTGATCCCAAGAGGTTTGTTGCCTGCCATTGCTGAAATGAAGTTTGAGGCGCACAAGTCAAAATTATCGCCCTGTTCCAACGGATAATACATTACTCTGGATTCATGATTGCTGCATGCCCTTTCATACTCCCCAAATGTCGGCGCTGCTAAAAGAACCCTCTCGGGTCTAAATGTCCTGACAACGACGTAGATGAGCTCTGTGCTCCCGTTGCCGCACACAATGGAGGAGGGATCCACGTCGTGGTATTGTGAAAGGTATGACCTGAGCTTAGTAACGTAAGGGTCCGGATAATTGCAGAGATCTGCCAAGCTATCTTTAATTCTGGTCATTACGCTCCCCGGAACACCTAGGGGGTTTATAGATGCACTGAAATCGATTATCTTTTCTTCGGGTATCCCCGTTTCCTGTGAGGCTCTGTATATGTTCCCACCATGCCCAATTGTAGAGCACGGGATACATCCATCAGTACACAGAGGATTTTGAGGCTTTGCCGCTCTCTTATCCGTCATACATGGTGCGCCCTTGAGTTTCATAATGCAGCATTTCCGCATAATGTCCCTACCGCAATAGCAATTCCGAGCAGCGATACGATCTGTGCTATGGTGATCGCTCTGTCAGAAGCCGCAACGTACATATGATAGGTGTGCTGTAGATCTTCCCCAATATATGGCTTGTTCACTATGCTGCCCCCGTATGTTGATGGTCCACCGAACCTAACATCTAAAGCACCTGCCATGGCAGCCTCGGGAATCCCGCTGTTCGGACTCAAATGTTTCCTCCCATCGCGCAACATTATGCTGACGGAACGGTAAATTGCCGAGGGAGATCGGACAACAAGAGCAGTAGCGACAATAATGAGCATCCCAGTAATCCGTGCCGGAAGGTAATTAGCAATGTCATCAAGGCGAGCTGCCGCCCAGCCGAAATACAGGTGTCGTTCATTCTTATAACCAACCATGGAATCCAGAGTGTTGATTGCTTTGTAAGACAATGCAAGAGGAAGTCCCCCTATCGTAAAATAAAAGAGGGGAGCAATGATGCCATCTGAAAGGTTTTCCGCAAGAGTTTCCATCGCTGCTTTCAAAATCTCCTCCTCCGAAAGTTCGTGGGTATCACGACCAACGATCATGCTCAAATTATCCCTTGCCGAACTGACGCTCTTGCTCTTGACTGAGCTGATCACGACCCGTACTGAAGTAATAAGTTCTCGGACTGCTATAGTCGTGGAAATTAAATAAACAATACATATACTTCCAATAATCATCCAGATGCCGCCGCTATCCATACCCCGGAGAATTGCCTCCTGCATTGCAAAGGAAATCAAAAAAGTTGGGATGACGATCAGCACAACCAAAAATATGCCACCCCATTTCTCCTGAGCCGATGTCTTTAAATGACCCCTCAGGAACGCTTCGAGTCTGCTAATTCCTCCTCCCATGATTCTCACCGGATGAGGCAACCATTGAGGATCCCCAATAGCAAGATCTAACAAAAAGGCCAGCGTCAGCAAGACGGGTTCTGTCATAGCTTTAGTAACTTTCCAATAAAATCCATGTCAACATTTTCTCTGACTATTGCTGCTAGTGAATCGATTGCTTGATCCTTAACGCCCGCATAGTTGACCTCAGAGTGAAGCGAAGATAATCCCTTTTGCCCTCTCGCATGATTGAGTATGCACCGCCTAAATTGGTCATTATCGAAGATCCCGTGAAGATATGTCCCCCAGCAGTTTCCATTTCTGGAACCATCAATGACGTCATCAGAACCGCAGAATTCGATCTTCTCCCTGTACTCCGTATTGGCTAGTGAAAACCTTGTTAGCTTAAATAAACCAATGTCTCCTCTACTCTCTCCCATGTGTATTTCATAGCCTCTTATCGGGGGCAGAGAATATGGAACTAACGATTGAAAATCGGGTAATAGCTCCGCGTCAACCTGACAGGTAACCTTATTTTTTTCAAATATCGTATCGATATTCAGTAAGCCCATGCCTTCGATCTCTTTATGATGACTTTCAACTCCGTATGGATCTTTTATGACCTTTCCAAGCATCTGGTATCCTCCGCAGATCCCTATTATCTGAACCCCCTTTTCGCAAGCCCGCTTAATGCTTTCATCAAGACCATTGTCTTTCAGAAAGAGAAGGTCTTTTACTGTATTTTTTGAACCAGGGATTATCACTATATTTGCACTCTCTATCTCCGCCTGGTAATTCGAGTAAATCAATTCAGCGTCAGGCTCATAAAAAAATGGATCGAAATCGGTAAAATTTGAGATATACTGCAATCGGACTATAACAATCTTCACTGTTTCAACTTTTGAACGGTGAACATCCAAAGGTGAACCTTTCTGAAGTGCCAAACCGTCTTCTTCAGGGAGACCAATATTACTAATATAAGGCAAGACTCCGATGACGGGTCTGCCAGTCTTCTTCTTAATCATTTCAAGTCCCGGCTTGAGAATATTCAGGTCCCCGCGAAATTTATTGATTAGGAATGCCTTCACATAAGTATTGTCTTCTCCAAGAAGTTCAATCGTGCCGTAAAGCGACGCAAAGACGCCTCCCTTATCTATATCGCCAACCAAGATCACCGGCGCCCCCGCATGTCTCGCCACAGCCATATTTACAATATCTACATCCATCAGATTTATTTCTGCCGGGCTACCCGCCCCTTCTATTATGATCAGTTCGTAGTTTCTTGTCAGCCGTCCAAAGGATTCCTGTACCGCTTTCCACGCCTCCCTTTTAAATGAATAGTATTCCTTTGCCTTCATGTTAGAATGCACCTTGCCGTGAATAATGACCTGAGAACCTTTCTCTCCCAAGGCCTTGAGCAGTATCGGGTTCATATCTACTGTCGGCATCACCCTTGCAGCTTCTGCCTGAAGAACCTGTGCCCTGCCCATCTCACCGCCCTCGGCGCTTATGTATGAATTCAATGCCATATTCTGTGCCTTGAATGGGGCGACATTGAAGCCCCTATCTCTGAAAATCCTGCAGAGTGCGGTAACAATGAGGCTTTTCCCTGCACCAGAGCCTGTCCCCTGAATCATCAACGCCTTTGACATAGTCTCAGAATCCTCAACTCCAGGCAGTAGGGAAAATAACAGGAAATAATGAAGTCCTTATCCTGTGCCCGGGATTTTGGTTAATCCGCTTCATCATCATGTTGCTCCATTCAACAATTTTATAACAGGATAGTTATCCCAAAATTCTATGATATTCACCGCCGCGTTGTCCTGCTCAATTCTGAAGATGTTTTCAAGGGGGATGCCCATCAGGTGACAGAGTAATACCCTGTTTACTCCACCATGTGCGACGATTGCGATGTTCTCAGCGCCAAGGTGTTCATCTCCTCCCCCGCCAGTCGCCCCCGAGGGACTCTTGTGAGCGGCTGTCTGTAACATTCTTTGATCTCTCTGCTTAGCAGTATGATTGTCCATTATATTTTTTAATGCATTGACAACTCTGTCTCTCACTTCAATCGTGCTTTCTCCTCCCACAGGGCTGTATTTGAGGGGATTTTTTGCCCAAGCATCAAATTCAAATGGGTATTCAGCTTTGATCTCCAAAAATGTCATGCCTTCCCAGATGCCAAAGCTCCTTTCTCGTAAATCATTTACTATCAAAGGCTTGAGGCGGTGGGGCCCTGCAACTATTTCAGCGCACGCCAAAGCCCTGCTGAGAGGAGAACTATAGACGCTTACCAATCCGGGCCGTTCATGTATGCTTAATTGGTCAGCCGCATTCGAACTTGAATTGTTTTGAACAATCCTCAGCCTTTTTAGACTATCATGAACTATAAATTTTGAAACCCGTTTGATTTGTTGGACTCCTTTTGCAGAAAGGCAGACGTCAATGCTGCCTTTGTATTGTTTAACATCGCCTCCCAGTGTTGCCCCGTGCCTTATTAAATAGAGCGTCGTAACCATATATACGAAACCATTAAGAAAAGGATCTCGGATAATTCGCTTATTGCTCCAAGACAGTCACCGGTGAGGCCGCCAAACATCTTACTGCAAAATCTTACAACCGTCAGACTGAACAAATATAATGAGGCAAACAATAGAAGCAATAAAATAATATATCCCGACCTATCTAGAGTCATCAATTCCACTTTAGAAGCTATCCCATAGAGAACCACCACTATTAAAGAAGACAGGGCAACCCAGGATAATTTCGTATTTTGAACAAATATCTTGCCGAGGCCGTCTTGTCTCGCAGATATGCCGTGATACATGGAAGGGACCATTATCCACTTTGAGAATACCGGCATTAAAAATAGTATGAAGGAAGCGTCGGGTAACGGCATATGTGTCAAGATGTTGTTTATGAGAAGAACTTTCATGAGTATCGTGAGCACGATAGCCGTAACCCCTATTGCGCCGGTGGCACTGTCTTTCATTACCGCAAGTCTTTTCTCCCTGTCCGTTGCCTGATCACCAGTTGACTTCACTGCTATTGCGTCAAAAGTGTCCGCAAGGCCATCGAGGTGAAAGCCTCCGTTGCTGATTATTAGCATACAAATAATCAATCCGCTTACAACGTCTGAAGGCAAGGGCTTTATCAGCCACATGGCCGGAAAAACGACCAACAATCCCTGAAAGGCTCCCACAACCGGGAAAAAAACAGATGACCGCGCTATGAGATTTTCAGACATCTCACCGCTGACCTTTACCGGTATAATGGTGAGGAATTGAAATGCAAGCAAGATCTTCTTCATGACTCAACTCAAAATGGTAATGTTCTTACCAACTTCTCGCATCGTGCGATAGGGATCTATTAAAGCAGGGTGAACAGTCTTGGAGAGCAATGTTAAATCAGCCCTGCAGCTCATTTGATACGCCGGCTTCCCCAAAGGTAGCCATTTCATTGTATATCTTGATCCCTGCATCTATGATGATCATGGCGAGGGCAGCCCCTGTGCCTTCGCCGAGCCTTAAATCCAGATCGAGTATCGGACGTAATCCAATTTTGTCGAGCATAGCCTTATGACCTATTTCTACCGATTTGTGAGCGGCAAACATATAATCTTTTGTGTCTGGTGCAAGACAGTAAGCGACAAGTGCCCCTGCAGTAGAGATAAAACCATCAATGACAACAGGTATCCTATTGGCTGCAGCACCGATTACTACGCCGGCAATGCCGCCAATTTCAGACCCGCCCACCTTCGAGAGGACATCTATCGGATCGTTGCGATCAGGTTTATTGAGCCTTATTCCATCTTCAATCACTTTTATCTTATTTTTCAGAGATGCATTTGATATGCCTGTGCCCTTCCCGGTAACCTCCGAAACCCGCCGGCCCGTGAGCACGGAGGCGATGGCACTTGAGGGAGTCGTATTGCCGATACCCATATCGCCAGTGCCAAAGATCTTATACCCTCTTTCCGCGTAGTTATTAGCCAATTCAATCCCCACCTGAAGAGACCTGATTGCGGCCTGCCTCGTCATTGCCGATTCTCTTCTGAAGTTTCTTGTTCCCCTTACTATTTTCATCTTTACCAATCCTTCGAGATCACCAAAATCGTAATCAACGCCTATGTCCACAACAACAACTTCTGCACTGGCATGCTGCGCAAGCACATTAATGCCTGCCCCTCCCCTGATGAAATTGAGAACCATCTGAGGTGTGACTTCTTTGGGATAGGCTGATACACCTTCCACGGTCACTCCATGATCACCTGCGAAGGTAAAGATGACCTTCTTGTCCAGCACGGGGTTCTCGTTTTCCGTAATCGCAACCAGTCTTTTTGCAAATTCCTCAAGTCTACCAAGGCTTCCAAGGGGTTTGGTGAGGTTATCAAGACGCCTTTGGGCTATAAGAAGAAATTCCTCATCGGTTCTCCTGATTTTCTTTAGCGTCCGTTGGAGCACATCCATCGCAATCTCCTTTTGTGTTGTGATTCATGCACATACCTTTCTGTCACTCTTCTCGCTTACACTCCAAAACATCCCGTCAAGTGCTCTGAACTACACCCTTGATCTTCAACGGTATTCCAGCAGCCACAAGATATACCTCATCTGCTAACGCTGCTATTCTCTGATGCAACTCTCCCGCCGCATCCCGGAATCTTCTTGCAAGCGCATTATCAGGAACGATTCCCAGTCCAACTTCATTAGAAACAATAAACAGGGATCGGCTCTTCGGCGGATTGGTGCAGGGCGGGTGATCTTTATAAAGTGTCACTGATTCCAAAAAACCCTGTACGTCAACTTCCACATTTCTTGAGGTAAGCAGGAGATTTGACAGCCAGAGCGTCAGGCAATCAATGAGGATTACCTCGTATAGAAGGTGGACATCTTTTAACAGCGGCCCAATATTTAACGGTTCCTCCAAGGTGAGCCAATCCTCTGCTCTCTCTCTCTTGTGCCTTTGTATTCTCATAAGCATCTCATCATCAAGGGCCTCTGCTGTAGCGATAAATGCCTTTTTCCCGCAGATGCTAGATGCAGCGTTGATGGCAAATCTGCTCTTGCCACTCTTTGCACCACCGGTAATGAAGATAAGATTTTGCTTAGGGGAAGCCATCTATTTCTTGTCAGAGCCCTCCATTTCTTTTTTAAACATACTTTTCAAGGTATCATTCGCACAGAACTTCCCACACATCGTGCAGCTGTGTTCATCTCCATTGCCTCTTTTTGACTTTAGTGCCATCGCCCTCTCCGCATCTAGCGAAAGGGAGAACTGTCTCTCCCAATTCATGTCACGCCTGGCTTTTGCCATGAGTTTATCTGGTTCCATATCGTGATTTTTTATCATATCGCCAACATGGGCTGCAATTCTTGACGCCATTACCCCTTCTCTTACGTCTTCAGGAAATGGAAGCCCCAGATGCTCCGAAGGGGTTACATAACAGATAAAATCTGCACCATATGCCGACGAAAGGGCAGCGCCGATAGCAGCGGTTATATGGTCATATCCTGGTGCAATGTCAGTGGTAATGGGTCCCAGCATATAAAATGGCGATTCCCCGCTCATTTTCTTTTCGAGCACAACAGTGGCCTCAATCTCATTGATGGGTATATGCCCCGGACCTTCCACCATTGTCTGGCATCCCATACCTCTGCCGATTTCAGCAAGCTCACAGTTGACTATCAATTCCTGCATTTGCACCCTGTCATTGGCATCATGGATAGCCCCGGCTCGGAATCCATTGCCGAGACTTAGGACAACATCATGTTTCCTAAGTATCTCCACAACTCTGTCAAAATGCTCGTAAAGAGGATTCTCCCTGTTATTGTGCTCCATCCATGCCACCATGTACGAACCACCCTTTGAAACTAGCCCTCCATAACGGTAATGCTGCCTCCGAAGCATCTCGACTGTTCTTCTGTTAATGCCACAGTGGATTGCCATAAACGCAACCCCCTCTTCGCACTGTCTCTCGGTGACCTCCCAAAGGAGATCAACCGGCATGTTCACTGCAGCACCATATCGTTCAATCGCAAGGGCAAAGGCTTCATAGAGGGGGACGGTCCCTAAAGGAAGCGTCGTAGCATCCATTATCGCCCCCCTTATCGTGGCAATATCTCCTCCCACGCTCAGGTCCATCAGGGTGTCAGCACCATACCGTTCAGCGGTCATCGCCTTTTCCATCTCCATTTGAATGTCGATGATATCAGTGGATGTCCCAATAGACGCATTAACCTTTGTCCTAAGCCCCTTCCCAATGCCAACCAATCTCGCCTTTCTGTTTATGTTTGCAGGGATGATTATTTTGCCAGAGGCCACGCGACGCCTCAGGATCTCTGGATTGAGCCCCTCATCCCCTGCAATGACAGTGAGCTCATCTGTAATTTCACCTTTTACGGCCCTTTCGAGTTGTGTCATTTCCCCCCCCCATAAATAATAAATCCCCAGAGCAAATTGCCCTGAGGATTGCACCCTGTTTCACTTCATCCCCGTCTTAATCATCACCCCAAATTTTCATACTTTGGGGGCCTTCCATCCGCGAGAAGGACATACCTGCGCTCAGCGATAGTAATTTTTTCAGATCATCTCGCTGATCACGAACTATGTTCTCTGCCAGGCAGGTCTTCTGGCTTCCGGTTCATCCTAATCACCGGCCTTCCCAGGTCTTACACCCCAGTGGCTCAGTCGGCTTTCGTCCCCGGTCACAGCGGCGGGACCGCTCCCGATTTGAGTACCTATCATGGACCTCACGGGATTCCCTATTAAGCTATTCTGCGCCTGAACAGATATATTTATCCAGACATTTAAGGGAGATGTCAAGACATGAAATCACTGGAGCAACAACATCGTGAATTCACGCAGGCACTCGTGGTTTACTAATTCAGGGGTTTATGGTAGATTTTGTGTGCACTTTGCATGCTCCTGCTCCATAGAGCCTGAAATCTTTTGCAGGCCACTTATCGCAATATGGAATGGGGCAGCTAACAGAGATGGGTTTTTAAAGATCAATGGTCATCAGAGAACTAAAGGAGAAAATAGGGATTGAACCTTTTCTAAAGGCGTTTGGAGGCAGGGAGGACTGTGTTCTGCTTGATAGCGGTAATGCGTCCTTTGAGACAGGAAGATATTCTTATCTTGGTATTAAGCCGCTCTTCTCAGCATACCAGTACGGGAACAGGTCCTATCTGAAAGATCGCAAAGGGGTAAGAAAACTGGATACCAATGTCCTGGCTTTCATAAAATCGTATCTTCAAGAGAATAAAAGAGATGAAGCCCTGTTTCCCTTTTCGGGCGGCTTTGTCGGATTTGTCACCTACGATTTTGGCTGGTTCTTGGATGAGTTCAGGAAACGTTTCTTTAAAGAGAGTGTGCTCAGAATGCCCCTTGCAAAATTCAATTACTATGACGAACTCTTTGTCTGGGATTATGCCGAAAAGAGACCATTTTTCCTCAGCACCAAAAAGAACCCTGATGAGCATATCTACTTAAATGAACTGAATCTTTCGAGGCTACCAGAGAACAGGCCTGTTTTTTCAGGGCTCACCTCAACTGTAAATGAAAAAAGTTACATAAGGGCTATCGAGGCCACAAAGAGATATATTGCTCAGGGTGACATATACCAAGCCAACATCTCCCAGCGATTCAACTGTCATTTTGCCGGCGACCCTGCAATTTTTTACCTCATCCTCAGACAGTTGAGCCCGGCACCGTTCGGCTGTTTTTTAAAGGGGAGACATTTCACCGTAATCTGCAACTCCCCTGAGAGGTTTCTCTACAAAAATGGTTCTTACATTGAGACCAGACCGATTAAGGGGACAAGGGAAAGGGGCAAAAATAAAAGAAAAGACACGCAGCTGATTGAGGAATTACGCAACAGTGAAAAAGATAAGGCAGAGCATATAATGATAGTAGACCTGGAGAGGAATGACCTCGGGAAGGTATCCGTTACCGGGAGTGTCCACGTGAAGGACTTCATGAGGATTGAATCTTTTGCCAATGTCCATCACATGGTATCAACAGTCGCTGCCACGCTGAGAGAGGGAGTGGACATCGTAGATTGTCTGTATAATTGCTTTCCGAGCGGTTCGATTACCGGCGCACCAAAACTTCGGTCGATGGAAATCATTGATGAGCTTGAACCGGTGAGTAGAGGGGTATACTGTGGATCCATAGGATACATTGATCTTTCGGGCAATGCGGATTTTAATGTCGCCATAAGGACCGGTGTGATAAGTAACGGCAAACTGCATTTTTATGTGGGGGGAGGAATCGTCGCTGATTCGAACCCGCAAAGCGAATATGAGGAGACAATTATCAAAGCCCGGTCATTCCTCGCCGCGATGGAGCTTGCTGAGGTCGCATCCTGATGATCGTCTGGCTCAACGGAAACTTCATAAATGAGACAAAAGCGAAGATTTCTGTTTTTGACCGCGGTTTCCTTTATGGCGAAGGTCTGTTTGAGACTATGCGAGGATATCATGGGGCTCCTTTTGCGTACTTCGACCACATGGACAGACTCGCTCGGGGCTTGAAAGTCCTGTCTTTACAGATCGCTTATTCCACCTCAGATCTCCTATTAGTCATAAGAAAACTGCTATCTGTGAATAACCTGGCTCAGCAAGATAGCTATATACGGATAACTGTCACAAGGGGGACAACAGGAAATGTAAGGGATTTTAAAGCAACACAGCCCACTTGTTTGATATTTTGCAGACAGCTCAATGTGCATGAGATCAATGAAAAGAGAAGAGTGGGGATAAAGATTTCCTCTGTGCCTTTACACCGGGACTTTCTCCCTGAATTCAAACATTTAAGCTATCTGTCCTCTCTCTTGGCTCTTCTTAGGATTTCCACGGGGAAACAGTCGGACGAAGCTATTTTTATAGGACAAGACAGTTCTGTCCTGGAGGGAGCAACATCCAACATATTCTTTTATGACGACACTAGGGTCATCACTCCCCCCGCAAAAGGTATCCTCCCAGGGATCATGAGAAGTTGTATGATAGAGGCTTTAAAGAAGGAGGGTATGAAGATTCAAGAAAAAAAAGTAAACCTGAAGGATATCAAGCAGTTTAAAGGCGCATTCATTACCAACTCCATCATTGAGCTACTCCCGGTCAGGAGAATGGATGGAATGTTATTTTCTCTTGATGAATCCACATTCTTCTATACCGTATTGAGTAAAGCCATCTCTTCCGCAAAAAATTAACCCTTTAGCCAATATAGTCCTCTGGATCATTTAACATCTTAAGGCAAGAAGTCCCCTTCCGGCAGGCTTGCCTGCAAGGTGGGGGATGAATTGCCTGAGTTTAAGGTAATATAACCTTATGGCAAGGTCCAAAAATAAGCCTATCCACACTGCAAAGGACGTAGTACGGATAGCGTACAGATATCGGGCATATCCTGCGGATCTTCAGGTATTGAGCATGGAGAACTGGATGGGCTCTTTGTGCCACTTAAACAATGAGGCTATCGAGGAGCGGAAGGAAGCCTATAAGGCCACGGGCAAAGGTCTTTTGGTAAGGGGACGGCGCAAGCTGGACCTGTTCTCAGTACGAACACAGTAGGGGTGGTATGCTCCGAACTGGTCCCTGATCAACGGGACAAAACGCCTATGGAGGCAAGGGCCTCTGCCGCAGCAGCCTTACGCGGTAAGTCCTGTCGTTGAAGCATAGAAGCCCCGACTGAAGCTTTACCTCAGTCGCGGGTAGTTCACACTTAATGCTGGCTGTAAATACTGCATGAAACATCAGGATCAGGAATCGTCCATAAAACCTGCGGTGCCGACTCTTATACGCCATGCGCCATACCAAGCTGATGAGCCGTATCCTCCAGTAAGCTGTCTGCATCATCCAATCGTTCACAATCTTCGATCATATGGAGGTTGCCTTTAGGTGAGATTGTCACTGCGTAAATAGGTAGGTGAAAGAATGTGCCTTTCCTCTGGGGCTCTACTGAGCAGAGATTGATGGTCACCTGTCTTAAGGAGGAGGCTAAAGCCGCCCTTCTACGAGCCATAATAATCCTGCTCTCAGTGGGCTGCGTTGCGGCATCCAACAGCCCTAACATAGAGAGATGAGCAGGTCCTGTTCACTATATCCACGCGATTTCAAAAAGAATATTAACGCCCATAACAGACGCACTTGGAACCTTGGAATGCATTTTTTGTCACAAAGATCTTCTCGACATCGCGCAAGATGTCCTGTCTTGTTTTTCCCCATTTGGGTGCTATGAGAATTTCATCAGGAGACGTTGCAAACAACCTCTGCAAGACAATCTCAGGGGAAAGCCGCTCAATGAAATCAATAAGAAAGGCCAGGTATTCTTCGTACCCAAATGTGTGGAATGGTTCCCTTGCATACCGTTTAGCAAGAAGCGTGTCCTTAACTATCTGGAGCTGATGTATCTTAAGAAACTCTATCGGCAGGACGGATATCTCATCCGCCATTGAAAGCATTTCTTCACGTGTCTCTGTTGGAAAACCCACAATAAGATGTGCACCGACGTGTATGCCCTTTTTTGTAGTACGGTCAACGGCATCGATGAATGTCTGGTAATCATGCCCTCTGAGGATATAGTCAAGGGATTTGTCATAGATAGACTGTAGTCCATACTCAACAAGGATGAAGTATTCCCCTGCGAGCCTCTGCAGCAAATCGATCTTCTCCTCGTCCACGCAATCAGGTCTTGTCCCGATAGCAAGACCGATGACTGACGGCTCGGACAAGGCCTCTAAGTAGAGCCTCTTCAACTCTTCTACAGGAGCATAAGTATTTGTGTACGGCTGGAAGTAGACAAGGAACTTATTCGCCCTGTAGCGTGCGGAAAGATAGGATATGCCATTTCTTATTTGCTCTCTGATTGAGAGTGCAGAATTCAATTTTGAAGGTCTGAAGCTGTCATTGTTGCAGTATATGCATCCTGTTGTTCCAAGAGTTCCATCCCTGTTAGGACAGGTAAACCCAGCATCCACATTAACCTTATAAACAACCGTGCCAAACCTTTTCTTGAGATAGGGCCCGAAGGCACTATATCTCGCTTTCATAATTAATTATTTATTTTCATAGGCCTTAATGTCAAATGACGAATGATTTGTTATAATAGGCGTAAATTTTTTGCGGAAGGGGGAACTTCAAATGGCTATAAAGGGACTGAAAAGCATAGTTGAAATCAGCAACGGTTCTGTTTATGTCAAGGATAGAACAGGTGTCCGAAATATGATGGACAGTCTTATTTATACTGCTACCTTTGAATCGGATGATAAAAAGAGAGAATCTCTCTTCGTGTTTATTAAGGAGATTGCAAAGGCCTGTGGCGCCGTTCCTGCATCTATCCAAGAGCTTTATGAGGAAATGGGGAGAACTTATCCTGGATTTACCGTGCCGGCAATGAATATCAGGGGTCTTACCTATGATGTGGCAAAGACAGTGTTCAGAAAAGCAATAGAGATGAGAGTTGGCGCCCTGATTTTTGAGATCGCCCGGTCAGAGATTGGGTATACAAAACAGAGGCCCCTTGAATACTCCTCCGTTGTCCTCGCGGCCGCAACAGAAGAAGGCTTTCAAGGCCCTGTGTTTATCCAAGGTGATCATTTCCAGCTCGTGAGAAAAAATTATCTGAACGACCCTGACGCTGAGACAAACTATGTGAAGTCTCTTATTGCGGAAGCAGTGGAGGCAGAGTTCTATAACATCGATATCGATTCATCTACCCTCGTGGACCTTGATAAGCCCACCGTAAGAGAACAGCAAAAACCAAACTTTGAAAAAACAGCGGAACTGGCAGCCCATATAAGATCATTGCAGCCTGCCGGTGTAGAAGTCTCCATTGGTGGAGAGATCGGCGAAATAGGCAAGAAGAACAGCACCCCTGAGGAGGCAAGAGCATATCTTGAAGGGTTCAACGAGAGTTTTAAAGGAACAAAAGGGTTGAGCAAGCTGAGTGTCCAGACTGGAACGAGCCACGGAGGTGTTGTGCTTCCGGATGGCAGCCTGGCAAAAGTAAAGATAGACTTTGACACCCTCAAGGTGCTTTCTAGCCTCGCAAGGAATGAATTCGGCCTGTCCGGTTGCGTACAGCATGGTGCATCAACCCTCCCCGAAGAGGCATTCAATATGTTTCCGGAGACAGGCACCTCAGAAGTGCACCTCGCTACTGGGTTTCAAAATATAATCTACGACAGTACACATTTTCCATCTGCATTAAGAGATGAGGTCTTTAATTTTATAAAAAAGGAATACTCTCGGGAGAGAAAAGAAGGCCAGACCGACGAACAGTTCATTTACAGTACGAGGAAAAAAGGTTTTGGCCCATTCAAAAAGAAATTTTGGGATCTTCCTTCCAATGTGAAAGAACCTTTAATGGCCGAGCTTGAAGCCAAATTCGGCCTGCTGTTTAAGAAGCTACGAGTTGCAAACACCATGGATATTGTAAAAAGGACAATCATTCCGACAGTAGTTAAGAAACAGATCAGCGCGAGTCTGCTGGATTAGGGAGACAGAAACAGGCAATGGCGAGAAAGGAAATTGTGGGAATCATTGTGGGTGGAGGTCCTGCACCGGGGATAAACGGCGTTATCAGCTCAGCCACGATTGAAGCCATCAATGAGGGCAAGGCAGTTGTAGGAATTGTAGGGGGGTTCAAGACCCTCTTTGAAGGGGACACAAGCCGCGTCATTTCTCTCACCATTAATGACGTGTCGAGGCTGCATACTCAGGGCGGATCCATCCTGAGAACGTCCCGTGATTACCCTGACAGAATAAAAGAAAAAATGAAGGTTCTGATGTCCACACTCAAAAAGATTGGTATTAAATATCTTGTAACCATTGGGGGTGAAGGGACTCTTTTCATGGCGAGTCTGATCGAAAAAGAAGCAAGAGGTTCTATGAGTGTAGTACATGTACCAAAGACAATAGATAACGATATCCCCCTGCCTGGCGGTGCACCAACTTTTGGTTATGAAACTGCTAGACACTGGGGTGTTGAGATAGTCAAAAATGTGATGGAAGATGCTAAGACAACGGGCAGGTGGTATTTCATCACCACCATGGGCAGATATGCAGGCCATCTGGCACTGGGCATTGGCAAGGCAGCGGGTGCCACAATCACCATAATTTCAGAGGAATTTAAGGAAGAAAAGATTTCGCTGAAGAAGGTTGCGGACATCCTTGCCGGATCGATAATCAAGAGACTGTCAATGGGGCGAGACCATGGGGTAGCGATACTTGCCGAAGGTTTAGCAGAGAGACTTGACCCTGAAGAACTGAAGCAACACGAACAGCTGGAGGACGATGAAACAGGTAGAACAAGACTTTCTGAAATTCAACTCGGGAGGATATTGAAGAATTTTGTGAAGAAAACCCTGGAATCAATGGGTATCAGGCTTACCATTGTAGATAAGAACATTGGATATGAATTACGAGCTGCTGATCCGATTCCGTTCGACGTCGAGTATACCAGGAACCTCGGCTACGGTGCGGTCCGGTATATCCTTAGAGGTGGCACCGGGTCGATGATCGTTTTTGAAAACGGCTATCTGAGGCCGATCCCGTTTGTCGAAATGATAGAGTATTCCACTGGGAAGGTCAAAGTGAGATTAGTAGACATTACCTCTGAGAATTATGAGGCGGGCAGAAAATATATGATACGACTCGAGAAAGAAGACTTTTCAGGAGAGAGCTTGAAGCAACTTGCTCAAGCGGTTAATTTGTCGCCACAAAGTTTTAAGGACAGATTGGAATATATTCTTGCGTGAGACGGTACTACTTTATAGTGATAGCATCCCGCCAAATCCAATAAAAACGGTATTTGCGAGAAAATGAAAAATAGTGCTAGGCAGTGTATTCCTCGTCCTCATATAAAGCCATCCCATCACCAGTGAAGGGAAGAAAGTCAGCAGTGCAAACCAATTACCAATAATTAAACTTATCGGTATATGTGCCGCGGCAAACAGTATGCTTGTCGCTATCAGCCCTTTCCTATTGTTGCCGAAAGATTCCTGCAAGAAACCCCTGAAGAACGTTTCCTCGGGGAAGGCAACCAGAAATAACTGACGGATGAGGACGGCAAGGGAGGAGAGTAAAAAAACCCTGCCTGTCATCATCGCAATGATCGAAAAGGGAAGAAGCACCGTGAAGGAGACTCCAAGCCCCAGGAAAATATCTCTGAAAGAAAACTTCATGGGTAGAGGCCTCTGTAGAAAAAACGGTAAAGCTATTAGCAGAAACGGTACCAGGTATAACGACAACGAAGGACAGATGAGAGAGGATGACAAATTGACGGCAAATAGAAACAGAAAAGAATAAAGCGCTCTTCTTCTATCTCGCGCCAAGCTATTCATAGACGGTGGCATGAATCGTTTATTAACGTATTGTATAAAAAGGCTGTCGACTTTACTTTCAGTATAATGCCATAAATATGATAATTTTTGACTTGACCGCCTTATTATCTGAACCTTACAATTAAGGAGTAAAATGAAAATCAGACAGATTGAGCTCATCGGCTTCAAGTCCTTTGCGGACAGGATACCTCTTGCACTTCACAATGGCATCACTTGCATCGTGGGCCCGAACGGGTGCGGGAAAAGCAATATCGTCGACGCCTTCAGGTGGGTTCTTGGAGAGCAAAGCGCCAAGAGTTTACGGGGCGAAAAGATGGAAGAGGTGATCTTCCAAGGTTCTACAACAAAGAAACAGAAGGGAATGGCTGAGGTAACGCTGGTACTTTCACAGAGCACACACGCGGTCAAAGAAGAGAGTCCCCGCAACGGAGACGAAGGTTCTTCTGAGGAGGATTCCTCAGATAAGATCACCGTATGCCGCAGGCTGTATCGCTCAGGGGAAAGCGAATACATCCTAAACAAGAGACAGTGCAGGCTAAGAGATATAAGGGACATCTTCCTTGATACAGGGCTCGACGTGAAGAGTTATTCGATACTTGACCAGGGCAGGATAACGGATATACTCAACACAAAGCCCCATGAGCGGAGGTTCCTCATTGAAGAGGTCGCAGGGGTCATGAAATACAAGGTGAGAAGGGCAGAAGCTCTCTCCAAACTGGATTCATCGAAGCAAAACCTCCAACGAATAAATGACATTGTCTATGAAGTACGTCGTCAACTAAATAGCCTCGACAGGCAAGCCAAGAAGGCGGGAAGATATAAGCGTCTTTTGGCCGAACTGAAGGAAATTGAGCAGCGCATAGCAAAGCGAGAATACTGCAGGCTGGGAGAAAGCCTGCATCTCCTTCTTTCATCCATTGAGACCCTGAAGGAGAAGGATTCTGTGCTGAGGGGGGAGTTGTCAACTATCGAAAACACCATGGAGACAAAAAGGCTTGAGCTTGTTCAAGAAGAAAAGGTCCTTGCGGCACTGGAAAATAGTTTTCATGAAAAAGACAAGGCTATAGCCGACTCCGAAAGGCAGATGGCAATAATAAAAACCAACAGCGAAAATAAGCAATCTGAGATATCCCGTCTTACTGACCAACAAAAGGAAATGACTTCTAAACAAGACGGCCTCTCTAAGAAAATTGCTGAACTCGATGGCACGGAAGAGAACTATTTATCCAATTTGGAAGGAATCTCTGATGAACTGAGGGAAAAAAGAGAACGGTTGTCAGACATGGAAGGCAGCCTTGAGGATAGAGAATCTGAAATTGAGAAAAAAAGAAAAGAACTCTTCTCTATATCCGAGAACCTCAGCAATAAAAAAAATGAATTATATAAGCTCCAGTCGTCGTCTGATGCGTTGCAGAATCGGGAGTCCCTTTCCATAAATGATATGACTACACTCACAGGGAAGTTTAATGAATTAACACAGGCGGTGCAGGAGGCAGAAGTTCAAATTGCGAGGGAAAGAGAAGAACACCTAACCTTACAGTCTGAAAAAGAGGGCCTTAGGTCTGAAATCACGTCTCTAAAAGAGGCCCTAGAGTATAAAAAAGAGCTCCTGTCAAAGGAGAGGGAGCTTCTGGTGTCCAACAGTTCACGCCTTAGCTCGCTCAAGGAACTGATCATTGACAGGTCATTAGTCGAATTCCTTTCAGAATATGGAGAAATTTCTCACATTTCAGAAAACGTGCTCTCAGATATCGTAAATACAGAGAGTAATGTCGAAAGGGCAATCGAAGCGGCGCTCTCAGACAAGATCAATGCACTCATTATAGAAAACAGGGAAGATCTTTTGTCGCTTGTGAGAATAGTTCAGGAAAGAAATTTGGGCAGGACATCTATGTTATTTACTGTTTTTGACCAGGAGTACAGCAATGGGCCTGAGTATCTGCAAAATATGCTCAGTGACAAAATTATTGGGAGGGCTTCTGACCTACTAAAATTTGAGGACAACAACTCTCTGGGAAAAAAATTGACAAGTGCCCAGGACAGACTACGGAGTATGCTTCAGAACACCTATATAGTAAAGGATATCGAGACAGGACTTCAGATCAAGAGCGGCGTCCCATTAAAAGGGGTTACGATAGTGACGCTGGACGGAGAAGTAATAACCGATGATGGATTCGTGTTCGCAGGACAAGGAAAGGAAATTTTGAAAAGAAAGCGGGAAATAAAGGAACTGCAGAAAATGATTTCCGGACAACACGGGATAGTAAGCGACATGGAAAGTGCAGTAACCGCTCTCAGTAGTTCACTGACGGTTAAGAGAGAGTCCTTTCAATGTACCGAAAATTCCATTATTGACATAGAAAAGAAGCTTTCTATTGCGGCCCATTCCCTGAAAAATCAAATTGAAGAACTGGAAAGAATGTCGCGAAAGCGTTCTCTTCTGGAGAGCGAGATTTTGACTTATTCAGACGAAAAAGAATCATTCAGTACACTTATCGAGTCAAAGACGCAAGAGATCGATTTCTTAGATGGAGAGCGAGCTAGGATTGCCGATGAGATAGCAGCCATTCAGAACTCATTGTCTACAAGAAAGAAAGAATACGAAGAGGAAAGAATGCATCTCACCGACATGAGAACCGCTGTCGCAGCTTACAGAGAGAAGATAGACGCCATAAAAAAAGAAAAGAATGGCATCTCAGAAACCATGGCTGAGCTCGAGCGGGGAAAGGAATTGATAAGAAGAGAGATTCTGGAGGCTGAAGAAAAAATAACGGGATCTCTAGCAGAGCTGCAGACATTAAAAGAAAACATAAAGGTATTGCTGGCAGAAGCAGAAAGGCTAAAAAAAGAACGGGAGGCAAGAAAGGAAGCAATTGCCTCAGAAAATCAGAGGTTACTTTCACGTGAACAGACCCTCAAGAGGATCCGCGGGGAAATTGATGTCATCTCACAGGAACTCTCAGAGGCAAATTCAAAGGCTGTAGAAGATCGGATCAGAATAGAGCATATTCAAAATACGATATTACAAAAATATGGAGTGGTGATAGGTGAAGAGGCAATCGAAATTAACGGGTGTGATCCTGTTGGGGATGCAGAAAGCATCAATCAGCTAAATGAAAAGATACGAGAGCTAGGTCCTGTCAATCTTGGCACCCTCGAGGAATATGAAGAACTCAAAAACCGCTACGATTTCCTCTCGCAGCAGCAGAAGGATCTGACCCTATCTATTGCTGAATTAGAAGAGGCAATAAGCAGGATTAACGCCACCACGAGAAGAAAACTCCGTGAGGCCTATGATGCCCTGAGAACAAAATTTTCGGAAGTATTCACCATCCTCTTCGGGGGAGGGAGGGCTGATATCATCCTGACAGAGGAAGAAAATATCTTGGAATCGGGCCTTGATATCATCTCACAACCTCCGGGAAAGAAGCTCCAGAATCTGAACCTGCTTTCAGGGGGTGAAAAAGCTCTCACCTCGCTTGCGCTTCTATTTGCCGGATTTCTAATAAAACCGAGTCCCCTCTGCATTCTTGATGAAGTAGATGCTGCCCTGGATGAGTCCAATACGGTGAGATTTGCAGAGATGATCAAAAAACTTTCACTGGATACACAATTCATTGTTATTTCCCACAACAGGACCACCATGGAGGTAGCTAATTATCTTTACGGGATCACGATGGAGGAAGCAGGGATATCAAAGGTCATTTCTTTGGAATTCAGCGACGTAGAAAATACCACTTATGCATAGCGGTCAATTTTAAGCGATCTGTTCGGTCCTGTCTTACGATTCCTCTTCTTTTTATTCACCGATGATTTTCACAAGAACCCTTTTTTCCCGCCTTCCGTCAAATTCTCCATAGAATATCTGTTCCCACGGTCCCAAATCAAGCTTCCCGTTGGTAGCGGCGACGACAACTTCCCTTCCCATAATCTGCCGTTTCATATGAGCGTCGGCATTATCCTCCCCCACATTATGACAGTATGATGAGACCGGCTCACGGGGAGCAAGTTTTTCGAGCCATACATTTAAATCTTGATGCAGTCCCGGCTCATCATCATTTATGAAAACCGATGCAGTTATATGCATGGCATTAATGAGCACTAGCCCCTCGATGATGTTGCTCTCTTTGAGGCATTGCATGACCTGCGGTGTAATGTTCACAAATCCCTTGCGGGTAGGCACGTTGAACCAAAGTTCCTGACGATAACTCTTCACTATGCTTTTCCTGAAGAGGTCCCACGGTTTCCTTTCAATTCCGACAACCACCGTTGAGCTTTCTTAGCATAATCGTTTTCAAGGTATTTCTTCACGATTTCTTCATAGAGCTTTATGGCATGTTCTTTATTGTTTTGGATTTTCTCAAACTTTGCGGTCCAGAAAAACTCCTTGGCCCCATTCCCCGAGCAGCCCGCCAGGATGTTGAGATTAAAATGACGGTTCTCATAAAGCCTCCTTGAATTGAGGGTTACTCTTTCACTTTTAAAATAATCCTTTTTTGCTTTATTAATCAATTGGAACTGGCTACTCACATAATTCAGAAATTTACAGAACTTCCAGACAATTAGTATAATTTGAACATATGAAAACTGACCTTGCTCTTTCCGGCATCGAAATCTCGACAGAAAAGGAAGACCTGATTTGCTACAGCTATGACTCATCATACGCTGAACCGCATATCCCTAGAGCTGTGGCTTGGCCAAGGAAGACAGATGATATTGTGAGAATAGTCAAATATGCAAATGAGCATTCCTTGTCCATAATCCCGAGGGGGGCAGGCACAGGAATGGCAGGAGCATCCGTTCCGTCAGGAAATGCATGCATCGTCGTAAGCCTTGAGAAGATGCGGAAAATGCTCGATGTGGATACAAAGAACATGACCGTTGTAGTGGAACCCGGCATAATCAATGGAAAGCTACAGAAAGAGCTTGAATACCTCGGTTTCTTTTATCCCCCTGATCCAGCGAGCATGAATACCTGTACGATCGGAGGAAATGTGGCAACCAATGCCGGAGGACCGAGGGCGGTCAAATACGGAGTAACCAGGGACTACGTTATGGGAATGGAGGCTGTCCTCTGTGATGGAACTGTGATCAATGTTGGAGGCAAAAGCCATAAGAGCGTTGTCGGATATGATCTCAAAGATCTGCTGATCGGCTCGGAAGGCACTCTCGCATTGACAACAAAAATACGGCTGAAGATGCTTCCCCTACCAGAAGATGTCATCACGCTCCTCGTCATGTTCAATGACCTTGAATCGTCAGGGACTGCGGTATCTAAGATCATTTCGTCGAAAGTAATCCCGCGTACTATAGAATTTATGGACAGGTCATCGCTGCAGGCGATTGAACATTATAAGCCCACAGGGCTACCCACTGATACAGAAGCATTACTCCTTATTGAACTCGATGGATATCCTGCAACGATAAAGAAGGAGGCAGAGCGGGTCATCGACATCTGTAGAACCCTCGGTGGAGATGCGGTCCTTGCAGAGGATGACGCAGCCAGAGAACAACTCTGGGAAGCCCGGAGATCAATATCCCCTGCCCTATACCAGATAAAGCCGAACAAACTTAATCAGGATGTGGTTGTCCCGAGAAATAAAATACCTTCGCTGCTTGCAGGATTAAGAAACCTGTCCGAGGAGAGCGGACTCAAAATTGTGAGCTTTGGTCATGCCGGAGACGGTAACATACATGTAAATATAATGCTTGATTTACGTGATGCGGAAGAATCTGCAAAAGGTTTAGCACTTGTGAAAAGGGTGTTTGAGATCACGATCAATCTCGGCGGGTCTATCTCCGGGGAGCATGGAATAGGCATAGTGAAGGCGCCTTACATAGATATGGAAATCAAGGAAAGAGAACTCGAATTGATGAAGGGCATTAAAAGACTATTTGATCCAAAGGGGATAATGAATCCTGGCAAGATATTCTACATTAACCGTTCAGAACCTCAGCTGCCTCCTCTGCGAAATAGGTGAGAATTAAATCGGCTCCCGCGCGCTTTATAGAAATGAGTATCTCCATCATTAACTTTTTTTCGTCAACCCATCCCAGCCTTCCGGCTGCCTTGACAAGGGAATACTCTCCGCTCACATTATATGCTGCCACAGGAACATCAAAGGATGCCCTGATGTCAGAGATGATGTCAAGGTAAGAGAGTGCCGGTTTGACCATAATTATGTCAGCGCCTTCTTCTATGTCGATTGCGGCTTCTTTCGATGCCTCGCGCCTGTTTGAGGGATCCATCTGGTATGACCGCCTATCGCCAAATTGAGGTGTAGACTCAGCCGCCTCCCTGAAGGGGCCATAGAATGAAGATGCGTATTTCACAGCATAAGACATGATGGGAACTTCACAAAAGCCCTCATCATCTAGGGAAGCCCTGATTGCCCCCACTCTCCCGTCCATCATATCGGAGGGGGCGACCATATCTGCTCCTGCCCTCGCATGGGATACTGCTTCCCTTGAGAGGAGCTCAAGGGTCTTGTCATTACTAACATCGCCTTTTTCAATAATCCCGCAATGCCCGTGACTTGTGTATTCGCACATACAGACATCGGTTATCACGTATAGATCAGGAACTGCATCTTTTATAGCCCGCACGGCATTCTGAACCACTCCGTGCTCATCAAAAGCACTACTCCCGATCTCATCTTTATATTCAGGGATACCGAAGAGGAGAATCGAAGGAATGCCCAGTGAGAAAACCCTTCTGGCATGATTCACAGCCTCATCCAAAGATTCCTGGAAGCATCCAGGCATGGAGGATATCTCTTTCTTGATGCCCTTGCCATATGTGACAAAGAGAGGACAAATGAAGCAATCAGGGGAGAGCAAGGTCTCCCTGACCATCCTCCTGATCGCTCCGTTTCTTCTGAGCCTCCGATATCTATGTATAGGAAACATACCGTGCCGTTAGTTGGACATCCTAAATGGTGAACGTGATAAAAAGGAATGATGTCGCATTACGATTTCAAACATACACTCAATGGCAGTTCATCCACAACTGCTACAGCTCGGGCCACAGGAAGGGGCTGCACCGCCTGTAAGGATAAATCCCTCTCTCTCCTCATCATCGTAATAATCGAGCTGCATCCCTGAAAGGGTCGATAGCATATCCCTGTCGACAAAAACCCTTAAACCATCTTTTTCAAATACTTCATCTTGAGCTGACGGCCTCTCATCTAAATCGAGGCCATAAGAGGGTCCGCAACAGCTTTCTCCAGCATTGTAAATCCTGATCCCCCAGTTATCCTTACCTTCCTCTGCTAAGATTATTCTTGCCTTCTCAGCAGCCTTGTCCGTTATTGTTAGCACTTCTTTACCTCCAAAAGTTTGATATTATAGATTAAAAAATACATAAGCCAAATTGCAACTAGCTGCTTTGCAATTCTTTGTAATGTAACTTATAGGGGGGCGCCCTTCTTTGTATGTCTGCGAAAATTACGCCGTTTCTGGAGGACAAGGCGAATCTTATGGCTGCAGGAGATCAAGTAGCAGGAACGTCTCACGTCAACATACTCTTGCAAAGGGTCTTAGAAAGAGAATATGTATTTTAGGCGTGACAATAGGGTAAACTTAATTATGTTGCTTATTCATAGGTCCATCCTCAAGGAGCTGCTGCTATCCTTTCTCCTGTCCATTTTCTTTCTTAATTTCACCCTCATGATGGAAAAACTGCTGAGGTTGAGCAGGCTCCTCTCAGGGGTCGGCGCCTCGATTGCAGACATTGCTAGGATATTCATATACTTGCAGCCTCAAATCCTCATTCTCACTCTTCCGATGGGATTGCTGCTTTCAGTCCTTCTCACTTACGGCAGGATGAATACCGACAGTGAATTGATCGTTCTCAGAGGCAGCGGCATGTCTTTTAGGTCCATATCTCTACCTGTAGGTTATTTGGGTCTGGCATGCTTTATATTCAGCCTGATCATGAGCTTTTATCTCGGTCCTAAGGGGAGTGTTCTTTTAAGGGAAAAAGTGACCGAGATACTGAGCCAAAGAGCTGCGATGAGCATAGAGGAGGGCATATTTAATACCGCCTTTAAAGATGTCATTTTGCTCGTTAAGGAAAAACCGGCGCCTGACCGGCTTGCAGGAGTATTTATTGTTGATGATAGGAACAAAGACGAGCAAAAAGTAATTATTGCCAAAGAAGCAACCATTAACCAGAAAGACGACGTAATCGGGTTCTTGTTAGTTAACGGACATGCCTATATTATAAAGAAAAAGGCCTTGACAGAGATTAGTTTTGCTAGATACCACTTTACTTTGATTCCTTCAATCGAGCCTGCAAACAGGAAGGGCAATGAAATGACGCCATCTGAATTGTTGCACGCATCAAAGGAGTTCCCCGAACAGAAAATCCCCTTCATCCTCGAATTCCACCGGAGACTATCAATGCCGGCCGTATGTCTCATACTCGTATTCTTAGGCCCGTCCCTGTCCCTTATGGCTGGCAAATCCGGAAGGTTGGGAGGCCTCACGGTGGGATTGTTGGTGTTTGTTATTTATTATACTCTTTTGCTCTACGGAGAAAACCTATCGAGAACAGGTAAACTCACCCCCATCTTGGGTGCCTGGCTGGCTTTTGTGCTGCTCGTCTCATCTTCAATCCTGATATCTGAGAGGATGAATAAACGATAGATGCTATTAGTGCAGAAACTTTATGCGAAGGAGTTTCTCAAGGTTCTGGCGATCCTTGGCATCGGAATATCCATAGTCTTCAGTTTCATCGGGCTTTTGGAGAAAATTGATGAGTTATTACTCTTTAAGCCACCTATCGGTCTCCTTATAGAATATACCCTTCTGGGCATCCCTAAATTCATCCGTTACCTCCTCCCGATGGCAACGCTCCTTAGTAGTCTCTTTATTTTCTCTCAAGCGATTAAGAGAATGGAGATAGTCGCCATAAAAGGTGCGGGTGGCAAGATGAGGGGCATCCTCAGCCCCTTTATAGTGATCGGGGTCCTTATCACCATTTTTGGTTTTGTTATCGGTGAAACAATTGTCCCGATGTCATCCAAAATGATGCAATCTATTAATAACCAGATAACAAAAAAGGGGAAGGAGTTTACCTTTAAGGAAGGAACTCTCTTTATGAGGGGGCGTGACGGTTCAGTAATAAGGATAGGCCTTTATTTACCAGATAAGAATATCTGCAGAGATGTGAGCATTTTCAAGTTCGATGCAGAGGGGTTACGGGAAAAAATAGTTGCAGAATCTGCTGAATGGAAAGGCCAAAGCTGGATGCTCAAGAATTTAACCATATACGACATACGAAGTGGAAGGACTACTGATCTGCAAGAACAGGTTGTCACTGCCATAGAATCTCCCAAGATATTCCATGAGGATGTCTGGAAAGTTGAGGAAATGACAATACTGGAATTGATCCACTATCAGCAAAGATTAAAAGAGGCGGGATTTAAAAATACAAAACTGACAGTGGACATAAGCTCAAGATTATCCTTTCCACTTGTCAATCTATTTTTATTGCTCCTCGGAATATCGCTCACTCTTGGTGACACCTCAAAAAAGATTTTTCAGAGGACGATGTCGGGTGGAGTTCATTCAAATACTGGATTTGTCGCAGCCGGATTAGGGCTCCTGATAAGCCTCGTTTATTGGTTTGGACATTCATTTTTCCTGTCATTAGGCTATGCGGGAACTATCCCTCCGGCCGTCGCACCCTGGATCATCCCGCTGATGTTCGCCGTTGTCGCGGTTTATCTCTATCGTCAGATACCAGAGTAGGATTTGAGGGGACCCTGAGAACCCAGCAGCATCGATGACATTCATTGCCTCATCGCCAGCGCTCCCGCAGAGAGTATTTGCCAACCCCGTTTGGATCGGCGTGCCGAGGCCATCGAGCCATTGCGTATCTAGACCACTTTTCTATTCTTTTTTGCGGTAACAGGCAGCCTCAAACGGCTGTCAATAACATCATTGCCGATTTATAACTCCACAGAACAATGGTTCCAGACCTCGATGGCATTCACCCCACACATGACTCTCACGATTCATGAGGAAATGAGGCCATATCAATAGGCTACCTCTCCCACAGTTACGACAATGCCTGCAAGTCTTTCAAGGAGCACAGGGATTCCCTCGATATCCTTTATATCTTTTTGAGATAATACTTTAATGATTTCCCGGAAGGCAGAAAATTCCTCCCACAGCCCTTTCAGGTGTCCTGATACGATTTTATAAAGACCCTCACCTTTTTCATCCCAATCCATGAGAAGTATGATCCGACCATATCTGCCGACAATATCCTCACAGAAATCATAGATACCCTTGCCACCATGGAGTGGAATTATTTCACCAACGAGCCCTATCTTTCTCAATGCAAAAATATCCCTTCGGCCCTCCACGATAATAGGGATCCTCTTGTTAACCTCATACAATGCCTGGAAAACCTCCTTAAGCCTCTCAGCTCGGCCACTGTCAGTGGTTAGAAGACCCGTATTCCTCAGCCTTTCTGCATTTTTGAAACAACAGGCTCTTCGATATAGCGTTTTTACTGACATGCCATCCCTTTTATGTTGAGAACCATTTTTCTTTTCACGTATCACAGCTTTCTCTCACTCCACTGCCACAAATGTCTCCGTCCGGTTTATGCCCTTTATTTTTCTTATTTTTTTAATTACCTTGTCAAAAATTTCCGATGTATCACCTGCCTCTATCACAGCAATTATGTCGTGAGGCCCAGTAACTACATCAGCATTGATCACGCCTTTAATCCCCCTTAACGTATTACGTATAGAAACGTCTTTTCCTGGCAACACGTTTGCTAGTAAATAGACCCTTGCCATATCCCCTCCTCTATCATAAATTTATTCAGATTATACGATTTTTGGCCCAATACTTCAAAAATCATTCGGGGATGAGCTAACCTGAAAATTGCGACTGCTATGTGATGCGTTTTAAAATTTATCGATCTCAGAGCAGGAATTTTTTCGAGGCCGACATAAATCTAGTTACTATTATAAGCAAGAAGTGCTATTAATGGCTCGTTTGCTCTTTTTTAAAAGTTCTCCAGAGAGGGCTCTCCTTGTGAAAAAACCTGAGAACACGTGGACCTATGGCACTACTCCAATCCCGTCTGCCCTGGAAAAATCAGTTTGTCTTTCCAGAAACTTTCTCAGAAATCTCTTTGACGAGACAAATAGGATTCATTCCAGAAAAATAGAATTGCGGAACCAGTAAGGATTCCCCACGAACGAGATACCCTTCGCGTTGTGCTTCTCTCTCCATTTCGGTTCCTGGATAGATGCATATACCTGTCATGGCAATAACCGCTCTTGGAGAAATCTCGTCCATAAAGCATATGGTCTCTTCTACTGTCTCAGGTGTCTCTGTCGGGTCCTCCGAAAAGAAGTGAATGGCAGAAGTCTATCCCCGTCTCTCGACAAGCCTCAGATGTTCTCCATACATCATCGAGAGTGAAACTTTTTCTCAATGACTGCAACATCGCTGCAGAATCAGAATCAGTCCCGAAGTCCATAGCAATGCCCCCTGATTTCTTAAGCAAACCAAACAAAGAATAGTCCTTTATCCTCGGCTGGAGATAACAGGAGAATCTAATAGCAAGTCGCCTCGCAATTGTTGACTCCAGGAGTCTAGCCATATGGCTTTCATCCGAATTGAATGACGAGTCGACAAAGAAGAATTGGTTTTTACCAAAGTTCTTGCGAAGGTGTGCGATTTCCTCTGTTACCACTTCAGTCGGGCGTGGCCTTATAGAGTTACATTCAGGAAGGGGATAGGTGCAATAAATGCATTTATGGGGGCAACCTCTCGATGTCTGAATACCTATTGTCCTATAGCGGTAAAAAAGGGGAAAGATTTTGTCTATGTTCTTCGGGAATGCAACGGAAGTAAGATCAGCCGATTTGTCATAGCATATTTCCCCTCCGCC